>Ga0131853_10002053_pt1:0-35000 | contig 36117 bp, 21 predicted proteins | sample TergutLab28metaG_FD_92764 | JGI IMG/M metagenome (GOLD analysis project Ga0131853, IMG submission 92764) | Labiotermes labralis P1 segment gut microbial communities from Petit-Saut dam, French Guiana - Lab288 P1 (version 2) (version 2) | ecosystem: Host-associated > Arthropoda: Insects... | reverse complement strand
CGCCGGTTATCTTGACTGAGGTCCTGAGTGGGTTTTCTCACGCCCTTCCGGCAAATACCAGACTAAGCCATGACCACTTCCTTCCAAATCCTTTCGATTCATCACTCATACCGACACTATAGAGTCTAAAATAGTAATAAAAGAAAGGTAAAGTGTTCCCGTTACAGGCCTGGTGTGGCCCAGAGGGTGGGTAGAGGTATAGCTCTACTCTTCCATGACCGCGGCACTAGAAGGGGGTGAGTGGTGAGCAGCACGCCCCTGCCGCACTTTACCCCAGGAAAGATCCGGTACCCATTATACAAGAGGCTGGGTGGGCCCCAGGACCGGTCTAGACGGACGGAATATCTCGTCCCCACCGGGATTCGATCCCGCACCGTCCAGCCCGTAGCTCAGTCACTATACAGACTGAGCTACCCGACCCACCTAAAATAGTAACACCGTCTTAAAATATACCGCAGTTAACACCCATGGAGCAAATTCATTCTTGAGAAGCCAACAGTTCCTCAGCCATCCAATAAATTTGTCGCATTTTATGAACCAGAATTGTCATTCCCACATTAAAAAGAGGCCGCTACCTGTCCCTAACCTGAGCCATATCAGTCCATGCTTCCCATACTATTTCAGGAAGATCCATTTTACTATTATCATCATCACATCTACAGCCAGATTTTGCAAATGGTCTCTTTCCCTCAGGTCTCCGCACCAAAACTCTGTACACCACTCCTCTCTCCCATGAGTGTTGCATGCCCGAGCCATTTCATTCTTCTTGGTTCGATCACCTACATAATATTCGGTGAGGAGTGCCGATCATGAAACTTTCCATCATGCAGTCTCCCCCAGTTCCATGTTACCTCGTCCCTTTCAAGCTCACGTGTCTTCCTTAACACCCTCTTTCTCTAAGAACCTCAGTCTAAATTGCAATAAAAAATAATACAATAAATTAATAATACCGGAATACACTAGTGTCCGTGTCACCAATTCATCTTCAGTATATTATGAATATACGAAAGACATTCATATCAGCTCAACACCACGAATTGTGTCAGTGAAAGTTTTCAGTCCCTCTTTAGAAAAGTTTGCAACTTTCTTTAAAAGAGACCGTGATCGTTGAAGTCCAAATCCTTTCTAATTTGTTATTCACAAATAATTCTAACTTCTTACCTACGAAGTTACGGAAATATTTTTTTAACAAAATAAACACCCAGCGCTCTGAGTCTATGAAGAATCATTTTAAAAATCGTGTTGTTTCGTCTCGATGTTGAAGGGAAGCGGAAGATATTAAGGAACCATCTACGATGTGATACACAATTATAAACGGTTCTGAGCAAGCTGCATACTAACAAGAAACGTTTATTAGAAGAATCGCACATCCTCACGACGCTCTCCCCTGCTAAAGATAACGTCACTGCGCAGCCGGCAATTCGCACAACTTTACTGAGACGTGCCTACATTGGAGCTGTTTAAACAGTATCCTCGCTCAGATATGGGTACTACAGATTCATCTTTGGCTGTCTGCCATGTACTAAACCGAAAACGTGATTTACGAGACACCTTACAGCTAAGTACGTGCTGCAGATTGCTTCAGGAGAAACTGATACATTCTCACTCACTTATATCGTAGAAATATATCCAGTCTTCTTACAACAAAAGTTCCATTTCCGAGATCGCATTATCCTGCCACTGAACTATAACTTTAGCTAGAGAAAAAGCCAATAGTCTCACATGCTAGTTCTACCTTGACATTGCCCTAACACCTGCGCCTACGTTGTCTTCTTTACCTTCAGGTGCTGCGACAAAAATTTTAAGTCTCTTTGCCTTTGCAGACCGCCTATTCCTTCTTCTTCAACGCATTGCCTTAATATTTAAAGACAATTATGCCATACAAAGTGGGCCGGGTAGCGTAGTCGGTATAGCGACTGGCTACGGGCTGGATGGTCCGGCGATCGAATCTAGGTGTGGGGCGAGATTTTCCGGACCTTTCCAGACCGGCCCTGGGGCCTGCCCAACCTCCTGTACGATGGGTACAGGGTCTTTCCCGGGGTAAAGAACGGTCGGGGCGTGATGCTGAACCCTCACCCCCTTCTAGTGTCGTGGTCAAGAAAGAGTAGAGCTATACCTCTATTCCCCTATGGGCTGTAAGGCCTGTACAAAGCCTCAGTGCCTGTACAAGGGGGCACTTTATGCCATACAAAACAAGAATCTCCTCATTCAGTGATTTTATTCGTTCTCCATTCACTTCCTCCCTCTTAGGTCGAAGTGTTCTCCTCAGCACTTTGTTCTCAGGTAGGTTAAATCTATGTTCTTTCCCTAAGGTTACAACGAAAAGAATTGTATAACTTTTGCCAACAATGCATGTTTACGGAAGTTCGCAACCTTACGGACTGCCTATTCAATTTGCTCCGTCAGTACTCTCGTCTGTGCGACAGCAGTAACTCAAGAACCTTTCAAAGCATTTTCACTGTATTTGATATCGCAATGTAATAAAATTCGTCGACATATTCTAATTTTGAAAATAAAAACAGGAGAAAATAGTGACTATTTTACATGAGCAAAACTTGCTGAATATTTTCAGCGAAAATTTTGTCGAACGGAAATTGTAGAGAAAAATGAAATTTCTGCGTAAAGTTTGCGGTTTACTAATGAAGAATCTTTACTCAATGCATCCATACTCTGACTTGAAACCCATATTCTCATAACCCCGTTATCGTTACAATGTGCAATTCCGTTATCCGGCAGAATGCTGTGGTATTCCAAACACCAACTGAATTTTTTAGATAAGAATGTATTAAGAAGAAAAATTACAATTGTAACTAGTTATTTCATGCAATGTTGTTGGATTCTATAAAGTAAGTATTCCATGGTACCTGAAGTATACAATATTAACACTATTCACTAAAAAGAGAACAAATTTAAGAAATCAATTATCTTAAGGTTCTGACCTTAGTTACGAAGGGAAGTTGAAGCACAACAGCAATAATATCAACAACACCAAACAAACAACAGGCCCAAAAATAAATATCAATGCAATAAATTATACTGGTCAATTTAAATTATTGTAATGAAATTAATATTATTTCTCACATGAAGTACCTATAATATATCTAGTTAAATTCTATAAAGTTCTTTGATTACATACTTCTACAAATCTTTCGGTTATTATATCGAATATCCATATATTGTAACACAGCACTTTAACTGTACCACATACAACATTTGTTTTCACGAATAAACGCGAATTTTGCCAAAGTCTTCTCTCGATAATAATTAACTTTCCTCTCATAATTCTTATTGATCATGCTGCCAAACTTTGTTAATGTCGACCATAATTCATCATTCTGCACACAAATAAACACTTTACATGTGGGAGATTATTACAACAATTAAGAAAAACCAAAACAAAGTTATTTACCAATATTTCGCAAAATTAAAGCCATATTGTTTCTTACGTGCAAAGGTGGAAAGACTTTTCCACAGTAGTTGCACATATCACCGCATTCATTTGAAACTGTCAGTTCTACACTGTTGTAAGAGTGTACGTACACTACCGAACACAGCGGAACACACTTGATACAATGGCATGGGTACGTGTTAACCTTGCACTTCTCAGAGTTCACAGGAAAAAGGAATTAAAAAAATGTGGCGTTCAGGAGATGGAAAATATGCTAACAAAATTATTTTCAGCCCGTCAGCGTATATATATATATATAGCATTTTACCTCATTGTGAAATATTTTATTGATGGCCAGATGATAATCGTAAACGACAGAAATATGCAGCTCTTTCTGAGTAAATGTTAGAAGTGTTACACAGCACAGTAACCGATTTGTCCTGGAACGTTCCACAAAAACAAAAAGGGATGTACTCCTTTAAACTAAGAATGAGAAATTTCAGAAAGTAGAACCGGTAAAATACGTATGTTTGAAGATTGAAATATCGAGAAGTCTTTGAAGTAGTAGTAGTAGTAGCAGTAGTAGTAGTAACAGTAGTGGTCGTAGTAGTATTAGTAGTAATATTAGTAGTAGTGGTGGTAGTGGTAGTAGCAGTAGCATTAGTAGTAGTATTAGAGGTAGTAGCAGTAGCAGTAGTAGTAGTGGTAGTAGCAGTAGCAGTAGCAGTAGTAGTAGCAGTGTATTGACATTTTGTTAATAGCCATTTTACTTTCTTCTTACTTCTTACTTACAATAAAACCAACTAGATAAACTAATTTCTCAAATTTATTTTTGGAATAAAACTCTACATGTTTCGGACAGTTCTTCTGTCCATTATCCGGAGTTTTTCACTGCTCGCAAGCTGTCAGCAAACCTGTATTACATGTACCATTGCTGTGTATACAGTGAAAAACTCCAGATGATGGACAAAAGAACTGTCCGAAACATGTAGACTTTTATTCCAAAAATAAATTTGAGAAGTTAGTACATCTAGTTGATTTTATTATAAGAATTTATCACGACGCACGGTCACCTGAACGTCAAATCGGCCATTTTACTGTTGAGTAGGCACGTAAATAAACAAGAATTAAAATGAAATTGAGCTGAATTGCTGCTGCTGTTTGCTGTTGTTTGCTTCTGCTGCTATTGGATTTTCTAAATATTTTGTCACGAATTTTCTATTAATAAAATACATATGCGTTATAGCACTTCAAGAAGCCGGATATTTAAAGTAGTTTTTGTGTACTGGGATCATTACAATGCAAACCGAGTTTGGCGAAAAGAGCAATAAGCGCAAATGCAATGTTATCAGCATCAAAGTTTTATTTATTCAACAACTGATGCACTAGTGAGTTATCAGTTCAACATTCTGCCACTCCGCTTCTACGCGTACCGAACATAGGACTCGAAATGTGACTGAAGGTTGTGAGCCCCTCGGTTACCATTACAGAGCTAACAAGGAAGCTGGACCAAGGCCTACGCTTCTACGAACGCCGGGGTGTCAGCACATATGTTGCGTTGTTACATCAGAACAATACCGTTTATCCGATGATATTCATTTTCAGCACCCTGTGACATTAATGCTCAATTATTCACACGAAACGTCTCGTAATCTGCAAGTGTTTAGGTTTACGTAGCCGTGTGTGTGGGATCTCAGTAATTCTGTGACTTGGCACCTCGTGACGGGATGATTAGTGTCCGCCGTTTCGAGACAGCCTTGTGGTCCCACCTTCAATAGCATTTTGAACCTGAAAATAAGACCGTTACGCTGTGTCGAAACGTCTGACACCAATCATCCAGCGACATGACGCCATCTGCAAGAATAACAGAGATATCAGATCGTAACCTGTGGAAGCTACAATTTTCCTTCTTTGTGTGACATACTACTTATCTACTTTAATGTAAGTCCACGCTTTCTGTAGCAGTAAAGTCCTACTGTACACGAAAAAGCCCCTTATTTGCTTTGAAGTTGTACAGACCTGCTTTAAAAGAATCCATCCTTCTGAAGCTTAGGAGGATCTACTCAACATAAACAACCATTTTGTAGGCTACATCCTTATGTTACATCACGGAACCAAAATCGTTTCGACAATCTCGCATTGCCATAATAAACACGTGAAACGGTACAGCCTTGTTTTAAATTAAACAAGCCATTATTTCAGGCATTTATAGCTCTACTTTCTACCAAGGACCCAGACGTTACAGCTGTGCAACCTTACTTTGCATAAACAAATTTTTAGAAAACTGACAGCCCTCCTTTATATCAACGGATCAAACTTTGTTTCATGAACCTGAAATGATTAATGGTTAATGTCACACTGATTATATAGTGCGCAGTTTTAAGACAAACGAATGCTTGTCCTGGTAATAAAAAATACAGAAAAGTCAGGATGTCAAATGTGCATAGCTGGATTTATTTTCCCAGGTTACTGGTATGTATATAAACACCGCTTCTTACAGCATTCGAATTGACGAGGTTTGTATGCACAAAACACGCTCCGATGGAATAAGTCAACAGGACCTGGCTATACATTTCAGACGTGACCGCGCACAAACAACAATTATTTGTATTTCATTTTATTATTGTCACGAGTTAAAACTTTTACGTTTTAAACAAGAAGTGAAGGGTGTTCTTTATCAAGAACAAACCTACTCACTATTTTACCCTTCGCCGGCAATGAAACAGCAGTCACTTACTTGCATGCACAATATTCAGCTCTACAAAATGTGTAAGCAAATCATCTTACTTGAAAATCTGTGAGTCCTTACAACACGACTTCTGAATTCCTGTCCTCTTTCTATGTGACTTTCCTATACTAAAAACAACCAACAGCAAGACGCTGATATAATACATCACGGACAGTGTGCATCAAATAATGCGATAGAATAACCAAGAGTTTAAAGAAAAACCTGATGGAGACCTTTCCACAACAACAACAACAGTGCTCGGCTGGCGTCGTGGTCACCTTCTCCAGCATAACAATTCACGGTTACAAGATTTGTTGATTATCAGAACTAAATATCTGTTACCACAAGGCATTATCATGTAAAAATCAAAGTAAAATGTAAAGACAAATTTGTCTGCCTGCACACGATGAAGACCTACAGAGGGAGTAGCTGTAGCCTATATCTCCCACCAATCTAAACCCACCAATAGGTAAAAGTGAGTGATATGGATCGATTGTTATGACAAGCCTTCTTACTTCTTTTTGCAGCAAATGTGGTATATGGTTACATCTGGTCATTTAAAGCGAAATACTGGTAACTGAAGTAAATACAAAATCCATAACGTCCGTCTCAGAAACTGATATTGCGTCCAGTTAGCAAAGAAATTCCCTTCAATTCACGACACCCGTAAGTTAATTATCTTGTTCGCATTAACCCGGAATTGGGTCCCACCTTGAGCTACATGCATCTAGCCCACAATCTCATGCTTTGTTTCTCTTTGTAATATAATTTTGCTCATAATCGTTTACATCACCCAATTCGTCTCGGCCAGCGAAGTGTCCTAACCAAAGGCGTGATAGTAGGGCAACCGCCTGCTTCTTGTGCGCCGTCCTCAAAACGAACATTGTGTTTCCAGTCAAGGAATCTTTTTTCACTTACGGAAAGAGGCATTTTCAATTTCGAGTAGAATACTTGTCTACGTGCCGTCACTCTCTTCAGGTCACTTGTTACGGGAAGAAGAAAAGACCGTCAAGGAATGTGTCTATAAAAACCGCTAAAGTTATCAGTAAAAACCTCGCAACTCTGGTAATACAATAAAATAATTATGTCATATTTGGGACCAACATATTTCTGTGATGTTCCTTTCAGTAAGCCGAAGTGCATCAAACGCGAATAAAAAGGTCCAGACTCTCACACAGGGCTGTGCATCCGGACAAGCAACCAGCAAACACGAGGTCAGAAAACTTTGGGCAATAAATGTAATAGTAAATTTCTTTTGAATTGGGCCAAGTTCTGTTCTTTGATACGTAATAAATAATGTTGGGTAGCATTTTCTGTTGCTTTCAGCAGCTGAACCTGCAGTACCTCAACCATGCAGCCAGATCTGCGGCATTGCAAATCTGTCCTACGATTTCTCGTAAGTAACCACCAAATTTCTCGTTTCTTCCACGTGTGCTACGCCCTCAGCCCTTGCCATCCTGTAAGTTCACCGTCCTAACAAGATTTTGTGAAGCGTACAACATGTAAAGTCTATTATTATGTATTTTCCTTTCTCCTATTACTTCTTCTTTATGTCCACATATTCTCCCAAGCCTCCTCTACTGAAGTGAAAAGATGTGTTACATCGAAGAGATCAATATAATACACTTTGACTCTTCGTCAACTTTGCTCCTCAAGTTTGAATAGAAGTTCGTATTATCACTCTTCCCTTTTCCGGCGCTGTTAGAGGTAATGAATATTTCATATTCCGTGTGTACGGATACAGGCAATATAAAGTAACAGCAAAAACAGCTAACAGTTTTGCCACGACAAAGATTCGAACTCGTTCCTTTAGTTGTGCTATCTATCTACCTATCTGTCTGTCCTTTATCTAACGACAACTGTATTGTGTCAAATGATAAATTTTTAGTTAATAATGAATTAATAGGGCAAGTGAAGAGCAAACATGAGCTAGTTTCAGCCACTATTACGGCACTGGCTTGGGAAGACTGAAAAAAAGTACGAAAGATCTGAATGGCGATAACCGGTCTGAAGGTCAAGATCTGAACCCAGAACTCCCGAAAAAATCAACCTTTCTTGTACCGCGAACCCCTTAAGAATTCTCACTAGCTCTGCAGACCCCATCCCCAAAATTATCCCAATTTGCGGACAGCATGGGCATAACTCGCGACAACATTTACAGCTGACGTGTGATTACAAAACGGACAAACGTAAACTGCAAATCATTTTAAACGTTGTTGTAAAAGTTTATTACAAGAAGAATAGGCTTCCTGGCAGTAATAATAACAGAAATGCAACAGCTAAAGCCTATACAAAGATAATTTTTTTTCTGCTGGACGAATCTACACAACCCACAGAACCCTAGTTAAGAACGCAGATCCAAATAGTACATAAGATGTTATATTTCCTTGTATTTGATTTATTTATTTACGTATTGTTTACTTCAAGACTGTCTTAATTGCTCAGACTATATAGCATAGAGTGTCGCGTGGTAAGATGGTGTATGAATAAGGAATTTAAAATGAAACAGAAGGAAATAATGGTGGCCTGTTTTGAGGTGGGGGCCGATTTTCTTGGTATTTGTCTGGATGAACTCTCGAAAAAGACAAAAAGAAGCCTTAGCTAACACAACCGTAGGAAATACAAAATTCCCCCCACCCCCACCCCCAACCCCACCGCGAATACGAAGCAGAAATTCTCCCCCACTCAAACACAACGTCCGATCTGTGCCTCTAAAATACTTTACGAGCAAATTCTTTCGATAAAATCACAAGATGCTTGAACTTCCACGTTTCGGCTCACTATTTTAAGAACACTTTTCATCTTATATTTGCGTAAGTCACACAACTGTAACTAAAGTATTTGCATTACTTAACGCTGCTTAAGCCCGTTGGCGTAAACACTGAATTAGTCTAGGCCTACTCGCCTTTAAAAGAATATTCTCAGCATCATAATTTGAAAACTCTGTAGCTTGCAAATGTTTCTGATGATAAGAGATCAGCTTCCGTATGACTATAAGATTGCATAAGCTTATAAAATAACCTTCAGTACCTGATCTATAAGGACACAAAAATGTTTGCAATTGCGACATAATGCAATTTCAGTTTTTCTTTCCGCCGGTAGAAAATACAGAAAATCTTGTTGTAGAGTCCCGTAGCTATAAAAATTTAAATTCCCCATATCACCAGAATTAAAGTGCGACAAACTTTTCCTGTATTTAATTTTTTATTTTGAGCAAAGGTTCTGGGTTTTAAGTAGTTTGAAAAGGACGTTTAAAGAGTTTGTTTACAATGAAATGACTAAACTAAATTATTTAAACCGATTCTTATCCTACCCTTAAAACGTAACTGAATCAACTCCACCACGAAACGCCTGATAAAATTAGGGAGACGAAACAAGACAGCAACAGATGAGAGTGTTACATTAGCTCTCACTGGTCACATCACGCAGTTAACGCAATCAAAGAACATTTCTCTGACGCTATCTATCTAGTTCTCTGAGAGCATGCCAACAAAAGCAATAGGAGAAACTAAGCAGTTACATTTCAGACAATGAACACATTCCACATTGTTCTCATAGCTAAAATACGTCACTACACAAGCACAAGGCAAGGCATGTATTGGAGTCTAGAATGACAGCAATTATTAAAATAAGGGAGTATCCTTCTAATACGATTCGTAAATAAAACGGTCACACGGCGCATTAAAACTCTTTTCTTGTCAAGCAACGTCAGCTCAGAACATAATAAAAGCAACACCACTACATCTTTGGAAATAAAATATGTTTTCAGAATAAATCCACATAAAAAATGATACTACACACCTTCAGACACTTGACCAGCACTAATGAAGTTCAATCCTTTGTTCTGATATTTGATTAATTGCTACAATAAAAAATACAACAAACAATATTGGGTCAACTCTGTAGAGCCTCCGACTCCCCCCCCCCTTCCCAAGAAAGAAACTGCACGTTAATTTTATATGTTACAATAACTAATATTTAAATTATATGACAACTGGCGAATCATGCACTTTTATACTTTCTCCTAAAAATTTCTCAAGAGGTCCTGATTCGAATTCCCACCCCCCCCCCACCCCCAAAACGTCCTAGTAGCACGTCTGGTTTATAGAATGTTACACAGAGAATTTCATTTGTTTGCAGGTGCAATGCGAAAATATACAAAGCGCTATCCAAATTATTCGAACATTAATTTATTCTTCATTCAAGCCAATTAACTCTGAATGCTGAATTTGAAAACTCCCAGCTACTTTCTTCAACGCGTTTTGGACCCAGCTGGACCATTTACATATGGTTCCTTACAAAATGACAAGTTGGTGCACCAAATTTCAAAATCACGAACACGTAAAAAGACAAATACATTAATTTAAGATAAAAATATAAAATTCACGATTGAAAATAATAATTTAGGATCATACAAAGGGTTCATTACAAAATTGCTAACGCTCTATAAAAAAAACAGTGTCAGTGATTGTCCTGCCCAAGTACTATGAGCAGCAAACACCAGTCCTAAACCGACTGCCTGTTAAGATGTGTCATATTGTAAGAGGGACAGAGCTGATGGGTGGGGTGGGGGTTGAGGGCGAGTGGTGCGGCCACCCTGGAAGGCAGGGTCCAGAGGGCGGCAAAATTAATGTTTTAGACGAAAATTTTTCCTTTTCTGGGCTCCACATTTTTAAATATTCAGTAAAACCAAAGAAAATTCAAAACATGAGGGCGATTTCTTAAAAATCATAATTTCTGCGGATGGGCAAGCACTTTGATTATTGGTCCTGGGCGCCAAAAATTTCTAGCTGCGCCATTGATTCTTACGGTTATTGGGTAAATACGCTCAAACATCCTTCTGAAGATTAACAGTAGAAATGTAATTCCATTAGAACCTAAGGTACACTGTTTTAATAATAGTTTTTCATTGTATTTTAAATTAACGCGTGTATATTTTTGCATGACCACACCTGCAAACCTTTAGTGCTCCCTCTCGTCTTTATTATCTGTCTCCTTGATAACAGCCTAGCTGGGCCCAAACTCTTATGCAGAAGCAACAAAAGAGTTGGGGTATCCGGATCTCAGTACAGTTGGTTTTCTTAAATGACGTGTGATTATGCAAGGTAGAAACACAGCAATACAAACCGATTATTTATTATATTAATACCGTCAATACACAACGTATGCAAATACCAGATGTATTATTACAACTGGGCTATATCTGGCGACATGTTTCGGCCGTTAACCGGCCATCCTCAGGCCAACAAGGAATAGTATTATTAAGGTACAGTCAAATTTTATCCAATTGGATCCCATTGTTTACATTAAAACTGGAAACATTATAAATTTCTTGGTTATGATTAAAATATTAACATTATAATAAATTCTAAAATTCCAAACGTTGTATGCAGGTCTCACGGGGCTCACTGTAGGGGGGGGGGGGACAGAAGGTGTGTCGTATCACAGTACGTGGGTGCTAACACTCTTGTTCGTTTTGTTTACTTGTAGATATACACTTATGTGGATGACATTTGTTCGATGTTGTATTCACCAAGTTAGATTATTACTGGTAAATATGTTATTGGAAAAAAAATATAAATCGAATTCGAAGGAATTCATCACACTTGTTGTGATAAATTAATGGTAATTTATATACTAACGTCAAGCACAACAATTCTTATTACATTCAACAATGCATATTACACGTTTCGGTCAATACAGTTATCGTAAAGCATGAATGAGCGTAATTTAACCCTTTAAACGCCGAGTTAAATCCCTTCTCCAATCTGCTGGCATTATTGGGAGCTCACCATATTCTCCACGTTAGCAGGGAAAGGGTTAAAATAACTCATTCCGCTTTGTTCTAAATTATATACATGCATGCCTGAAGATGGTGGTATTGACCGAAACGTGTAATATGCATTTTTTATATAATAAAAACTGTTGGTTTTTTCCTGTGGTATATAAATTACACTTAATAGAAGTAGAATTTATTTCTTCAGGCGGGTAAGGGAAAGGCAGGATATTTGCCTTCGCCAAGATGTAGTTTTTTATTCTTACAACGCGGTGCTGCAACACCTAACGGGTCTCAGGACATAAACAAATGAATATGTAGCATTGGTGGTATGAAAACTACTGCGATAACCTGAAGTACGAGGAAAACAACCAGCCACTACATAAACTGCTCTTCCAATGAACCCAGGTCTCCGCTGTGAAGAGCAGGCAACTAGCCGCCTGATCTATGGCACGGTCACCGAGTAAAGGTACACAAATGTCATAAGGGGACCCTAATAATATCCTTCACATGTACATGTACACTGTAACACCGCATTACACCTACACGGGGCAATGCGACCTACACTCTCTAAGCTGAGTATTATTGAAAGTCACTACACGTCACATAATCTCTAACTTTGTTTTACTAAGATGAACACAGCTCATCTGAAGTTCTGTAACGCCACTGATCACCCCACCGTAACACATCCTAAAAAGGAACTCTTATCAATTTCACGTGCTTCCTGTCCTCGAATTACACTTCCAGAGTGTACCTGTCCACGTAAAGAACAACGAAATATTTTACATAACAGGAAAATTATTAATACATACCAGTCAGAAGAACATCTGTCTGGTTAGGTGTTCACAAATATCTATATCGTCACTCACAACATAACCTGCATGTACAAATCGTCCGTCCTATCACTACAACCTTTCAAGCTGCCGCCACGAAACCAACTAGCCGTACGGAACAAAACTAACCGCTCAGTCACATCCGAGTTGAGCCGTACCTGGCCAGATGGCAGCACGTGCCAGCATTGGCAGCAGACATTTTGTCTCCTCCAACCAGGATGGAAAAATGCCCGTAAGCATGTGTTCAACTCGCGAAATGATAGTAGGCATTCAATGTTTGACACAGGAAATATGAAGATAAAAGATAAAATCGTCCTTGTGCTCGCCACGAAGGCATATGGATGAGCTAAGGCACTGCTTCACTCATTTTCAACCTCGCTATTAGACGGTGGTGAGTGTTCTTTTTCACGCCTCGGCCGATTTATCTTAGTGAAAGGACCCTTCGGTATTCATTGAATAGGAGGCTAAGTGTGCACCAGAGCCGGTATGAAGGTTAGGATAAGATAAAAATCTCTTACCCCTGTCGGGAATAAACCCTGATTTTTCGATCATTGAGACCGTAGTAACGAATACGTTATCCAGGTTCCACCAGCAAGAATATTTGCGCTGACAATTTTAATATTCCGGTAGAGATATAGTTTATTACACCGAAATTCCCGTGAACCTCTTTTTCCCTTTCGGCCACTTCTTCATATCTCATAACCAACTTGACATCTATGAGTGGGCCATTTTGCTTATAGCACTTGTGTGATTGTACGCTATTGACCGCATATTACAAAGTGATACGAAAGCTCCTCAAGCTCTGCAGTCTCACAGTACATAAACCACGATCGATGAAGTCGTTGGATGGTTTTAGTATGACGTATGAAATGACTGTTTTCTTCAAATTGTTTTTCAATCAATGACCTTACATGAATTGGTGGTTCACAAAACATTCTAAATCGAAAAACAGATTAATGTTTACATTTCAATCGTCGCACGTACTTTGTTACTCTGACCTCAGCTGAACCTTTACATTTGCTGAGATGACGACCTTTCATGAAACGTGCGACAAACGACGGAATGAAACAACTCGTGCTATCTGCCTGTCGGCGCTGAAACTGATTTCAAGTGATGACGCATGCATTGGACGTACTTAGTCCGTGGTACAGGCATGGCCAACTCGATTCGGACATGATATTAGTATTGCCGTATTTGCGCGGGAGAACAACGTCAATTGTTTACGATACGCATCATGGGTAAACCGCCATGTTAGTAGACGTAAGAGGTTGCTATGTGACGTCATTTTCGGATCTCTTCGTGGTCTTCGGGATCTTGATGTGGTTGGTTCCGATGTTGGCCGAACAGGTCAATGTCTGAAGCATCTAAAATTTTGTTGGTGAGGTGAAGTTTGTCGTAGCTTTGATATAATGTAACGTACTAATAATTTAGGAAAAGGGGTTGGTAGAAACCCTTAAAAGGATATTAGGTACGGTATTGTGAAGTAACGACTGTCAAGTGTGTTCACATGAGTCGTAAACGAGTGAAAGAGGGATAATAGCAAGGATCTACACTGGCTACCAGCCCCCGTTCGATGTTTCGTGTGCAAGGGTGTTCGCAAGAAATGTGATAAATCTATGAAGTTCATGAACGTGTATGAAGTAGAGCGCCGTTAGAGATGAGTGGACGTCCAAGGACAACATCCTTTGCTGAGGGTAACAAGCAACCTCCCAATCCTCCGTTAGGAGGCATGAAAATAAGTAGTAAGTGCAGTTACTCAGCAGAGCTTCAGTAGCAGTGACGTCGGTTAGGCCTAATACGGGTTCAACATGGCTGCTGATGCTTTCTGCTTCTTATATTTTGCAAAAAATGCCGATATTCATCCATTCATACTGTTTAAAGACCTGCAGGATTGATAATCGAAGTCCAAAGTATGCGATTCTTTCGTTAAAAATGAAATTGCTCAAACAATGACATACGGAGAACCTTTTTAATATAAGGGTTATACTAATCAAGTCAAAAACATTAAGTGGTGAATAAATGAACTGGGTGGTAATCACACGATTTTGAGAACTACCATAGCATATAGCATATTTTTTAGAATTTCGTTATTGTGCAGCATGGTTATAGAGGTTATTAAGAGCGAAATAATGTACCTTGGATCTTGAATGACAGGTCAGTGTGATGGAGATTAATTTTTCTCAGTAACAGTGTGATACAGTGTGGAAGTGATGAGAAGCAGGAAGCACTTTTGTATTTAATAAGTACAAATAAGATTGTTGGACTCTGTCCTAATATATGCCTCTGTCAGTTAAGCTGACAGCCATGCATTTGACATGAGCACACTATTCTGAAATACAGTGTTTTGTTCAATAATTTAGCTTCTTGGTGTTGTGGCATAGATGCACTTTATTTCAAAGACGTATTTGAAACAAAGGGAAGTACATTACCACCGTTTATATTTCCGTAACTGGAGCTGTGCACTAGCATGTTCCTTTTGAGTAGTTCCTTTTCTTTTTTAAATGGTAACCTTAGACACTAAGTAACCACAGGTTACGTATGATATTCCTGATATGGGTTGTCAGTTGTGAGACTTCTGTGATGTGTGAACAAGGGTGATTTTGTATGAGTAGTTTTTATGTGAAGGTTACTCTATTAGGTATGTTGAGCCAAACTTTATGCTTTGTAGAAGTGGTAGTGTGATGCATGTTTTGACCTAAGAAGATCTTAGAATGATGGGACTATAGTATAATTTACATTGGTGAATAGAGAATAGTTGTAATCAGACTTCTGAAGATAACTGATTTCTGGGATGTTATACCATGTAGTCTTGTAGGTATATGCTAATATTCCAGAAGAGCAGGCAGCTTCCATCTTAAGTGTGTAAGGCTATATTCAGGGTGTATTGAAGAACTTCCCAGTAGATAGTTATTACTGTGAGAACCACAGATTTCAACAAGGTGTGTAGATCATTAAAGAAATTGTCATCTTTGTTTTTTGTGTGGCTAAAGGTGGTATCTGAGAGTTACTGTTAGTAGAAAATCCATCATGGGACCATTTCATACAGCTCTTAGGGAAGATGGGTGTTGTCTTGCTATTGCTTGCTTTAGCATGTCACTTCTTTGCCCAGTCAGGAAACCATTCCCACCTCAATAATGCAACTTGAACTTTCTAGCCACTTCACAGTATATACTTGCCTGTAATTATACATCATGTTTCTTATATGTATTTTATAGTCCCACCTGTCCATTTTACTGAATATGTTCTTGGAGTTGTACATTTCTCATCTTAATGTAATGCGAGCGTGGAACATCATCACTTTTTCTGTCATTTTGCTGCTGATAAATTCAAGCAGCTATTGTTAGTTTAAACATTTCATACTGGCTGCTGTGAGATGCACCTGTGATCCATTCCACTACATATGGAGGAATCATTCCATTGGTACATAGAGATCTGGATGTAATTAGATCAGTAATCTTCATATACTGGTGAGGTTAAGAATGTGTGGAATTACATCTCCACTCCCATGCACATCATAATGATGTGGAGTTGAAGTGAGCACAGGGAAAACTTTGTAGTCATCTTAGACTTTCATTGTCCATACAGAGAGAAATCATGTAAGGAGTTCGTGGTGGCGCTGTACTTGTTATTGGCATGGCGTGGTTTTGATATGAGAAGTGTGCAGCATTACACTTTGACTGCAGTAATGCATAGTGCATTTGTATTGAGATTTGTGTGGCTTGTGTCCTTGCAGAGTGCCTGTTAAAACTGCTGGCTGTCTGTTTGTTTGTCTTTATTTAAGCAACAGCTCAGGAATTAATGAACTTTCATGAAATATTGGTTTTTGGAGAGGCCTGCTTAAATATTCACAACTTCACAGCCCTGGGCATATTTTACAGGATTATGCCCTGGCTGAGGCAGTGAGTTGCTGGTCTTGCAGTGTGGAGGCTGAGGTTCAATCCCAGGCCATTTCATATGGAATTTTTTGTAGATTAGCACTAGGAAGGGCATTTTTCTGAGTTCTTTGGTTTTGTCCTGTCAGTATTTTTCCACCAGTGGCCCATACTCATTTATCTGTTACCAGCATTATATGATATTAACAACTGACACTTTCAGTAAAGAACACAACATTAATGTCCTACAGTTACCTATTTTCAATATTTTTTTTTTAAGATTGGCGGGTGAAATATCTGTAGTGGATATACTCATTGGTTTTTCTTATTATTGCATTGGTTTAGGTAAAAATCAAGTCTGGGAAATTCAAAGATTTCATTGCACTGATAAACAGTATGGCATAAAATAGTTCAAAAGTAAAATTAACTTTGCAGCATTGTGACATGTGACAGTTTGACCAAGCATATTAAAGCTTGACAGAATTTGTGTGCTATACATGTTGCTGGAGATCTTTCAGAGTTGGTGGGTGATTCCTGCTGGTGTAAACTTCAGATCTGTATTACTCCTCTGTTCTTTGTACATTAATTATATTTTTATCATTTCACAATGACTTTTTGTGTGAACCATGTATAACTGAAATACTGTGCATGGCTGCTGTGACAGTGTAGGTGGCACAGCTGTTTATATGATCCAGTAAGCACACTAGACACTTGTTAAGAGCAGTACAGTTGACAGGGTTAGTAGCCAGTATAGATGTCTTTACAGCACTTCTTAAAGACCAGGGGTCCACAAATTTCCCAAAAATCTGAGAGCCGTATCGCAAGTCTTGGTGCCAGAATGGTGACAGGAAGCACTTTCCATACTAAGAACCCACAAGTGTTAGGTACCACTGCACAAAATTTTGTCTCCCAAGTGGTCTGGTACCTGGAATTTGAGCATCCCTGTTAAGAGATGGTGTACTAGGTGATGAATCCATCCCAACAGGACCAGAGAAATGTCCAGGGTCCCTTGCTGCTGGACATCAAGTCACATGATGACACAGATAGTGCAAACACTTACTGTCATAGATGTCAGAATATGAGTACCAAGGTCAAGAATAAATGTCAGGGTAAACTCTCCAAGGGTATCATGTTGCTGCATGACCATTCCCATCATCATGTGGCATACTAATTGCATGACCAACTGAATGCCATGAGATAGGAGCTGCTCAGACGTCCTGCATATGGCCAGACTTCCGATATATAATTCTCATATCTTTGGATAAAGAAACCCCTCCATTCATATCATTTGATGTTGTGCAGGAGGCTGTGGGGCAGTGGTTTAGGCAGCAGCCAAAGGAGTTCTTTGCAGACAGGACAAGCCATCTCATATATCCGTGGGACTGTCTAAATGCTTGTGGTGATTTTTTTAGCTTTTGCAGTATGATCACCTTTGAAGATCTTGGAATGGATTGCAGTTGTATGTGCCTCATGTTTACCTTCATAAAATCACAACAAACCAGTTTTCATATAGTTGTAATAGATTGGTGAAGCTTCCTGTACGAATGCTTGAATGAATAATGAAATTTGATTGAGGCATGCAGTTTATTGAATGCATACAATCACCTCAGCTTGTCCTGGGCCACTAGGTTGCAGATTGTGTGCTAATGCTGTATGCTCGTTCAGTACATATCAACCAGTACCAAAGCAAAAACATGTTTTTGCCATAGTTCACAGAGTGGTATGAACTGTTACATGTGCATAATGTGAGTGAGAATGATACCTTTTATTTTAGTGCCGTGATCTCTTGTTAGTTGACATGTTGGTTGAATCCTAACCTGCTGGTATTTTCCTTCTCTTCAGCTTCTGTTTTCTGTTGTGTGTGTATGTATGTGTTGGTACCATTCTGTTGATTATCATGGAATTTTGTCTGATCATTATGCCGGTAGACCAATTGTGCACAATCTTGAGAACCAGGTCACCCAGGCAACTAAATTTTCTACAGTGGCACATGATATTTGTGCACCATCAGCACAGAACTTATTTCATGTCACCCTTCTGGCACCTAGAATTTGAGGTGACTCCTAGATATTTGTAAAATTTGTGGACCCCATCAGTAGAGGCTTCCCCTGTCTTGTAATTCATCATTTTCCACAGTGAGTCAGAACATGGAGGGTCTAGAAACATGTATGGCAGAATGACAATGTGTCACGTAATTGAGACTCAGAATTGGCATACTGTGTTACTTAGTCAAACATTGTACAACTTGCATTTAATAATAATAATAATAATAACAATAATAATAATAAATTCCTGGCAGTAAATTGGACATCATAGTCTGTGATAATAAACAAGGAACATAAATGTTAATAGATGTTGCAGTTCCTGGAGAGAGAAATGTGATCAAGAAAGAAGCCAAGAAGATTTTAAAATATGAAGATCTCATAATAGAAATTCAGCCCATGTGGAATGTGAAAGCAAAAGTGATACCATTAACCTTTTGCTGCCGGAATTATTTTTTTAATTTTAGCACACACTGTATATAAAATGTGAATAATACAGGAACCAAATACGTTAGAATTATGAAACAAACTGCATTTTGAAGAGAAAAAAACGGAGAGTATATATCATGCTTAAAATATTCAGTACCTATATTTGTAGAATAAATATATAAGATGCAACTTTAGAGGTTAGCGGTGCGGTACGACCACTATAGTTGACATTAGGCATCAAAAGGTTAATAATAGGGGTGACTGGAACCATTTCAAAACCACTCAGACAGTATTTGAACAACATAGCAGGAAAGCACGAAATTAAGGAACTGCAAAAAACAGCCATATTGGGCACTGCACACGTACAATGGAAAGTGCTAATGTAAAAGTACAAAACATATTTCACAGGTGAAGTAACATTACATGTAGCACAATTTGTAAATACAGAACAGCTGCAACTCTATATATCCTAGAAACATGTTGTGTTTCAGGTATATAATTGTAAATACCCTGCATGAAAATGATAATGATAATAATGTAATAAAGCTCATCACCTTCATCATGAATATTGTATGCATGGATATATATTCTTAGTTATTTTCAGTAAGTGAATAATAGCAACAAATCATTTGACATAAAATTATAATTCGGGAAGACTGAAGTCCATGCAGTTGGGTTTATGAACTCTACCTAGCACTTCTTGTTATGAAATTGTTGATGTATTCATTTCTTTGATTCGGGTACACAGTTCAACATATTTACCTTACTTTGAGTATTTGTCCCCAGACTTTGCTTGTTCTCCATTCAGAGTGGTTCCAGAATTAGATAAGGCCTTACAAGGATGATTTTAAACACATGGATCATGATTTATATTCGTGAAAGACACAGTTGTTCTTCTGGCTGTGCATAAATGGTTTAAAGCTTTGTCACAAATTAATCAAAGTTTTGCATGACATTGTTCTTTGTGTATTTACCATTTTCTTTGTTGTCATCCCTCCCAGAAATTATGTTTATTTTGCATAAGAGCCTGACACAGAGTATTCTCCAGATTTTTTATCTCAGATGTGTGCATAAATTGGTGTGTTTAAAAAGTTGTGCATCTCACCCTATGTGAGGTATTGTTTTGGTTTTTTGGTACATGAAGAAATGTTTAAGGTGGTTCCTCGAGTGTGGATTAAACAAAGATTATTCAAAAATATCCCTGCTTCAACTTTACTTGGATTTTTTGTTTGGACCATGAATTGCTTATATCTGGGATTTTGCCATTTGAGCAGTAGAAGAATGTTCATTAAAGTCATTTAACAGAACTATGAAAGTATGAACAATTACTAGGATGATGTTACAAAGTTTGCCTTTTGTTATCATGTGATAACATTGTATATTTGAGTAGCTTGCAGTGATTATCTACCTGTGATACACCTTCATTATAGTTGTGCTTGTTAAGAATCAAAGTTATGTACCATGAGGGGCTGAGAATATATCATGTGAACTAAATAACCTCATCACCCCAACTTCGTGGTGTGGTGAGGGGAGTCCTTTATATGACCTTTAGAATTGTGCTGTTGAGTATAGAAATAAAGGTGCTTCCTGTAAGCGTTGTAGTTTTGGTCCCCAACATGCTACTATTATTCATTCAGATAATATTTGTTGTAGTAAATAGAAGTACTAAACATGAACAGATCAGTAGCAAGCAGACTTGTAATCAAATTGACATGAAGTGTGGCATGATGTATGTGATGTGAAATTGGTGTGAAAACAAACACCTGTAACATTTACGTAACTTTCATTTGTTAATTTGTATTTAGTGTGTTTAATTCCATTTTGGTATTAACTGAATATTATGTTGAAGTTATTACTGGTGTGAAATTCAGTGACAGGATGACTTAATGTTATGCTTTGACACTGCTCCGCTGCGGTAATTGTTACGGCATATGTTTTGAAGAGCGTAACGCGAATCTTAACCGACAGTGTGAATTGTTAAGACATAGTTCAGTGGCGTTACATATTGTACATATAAATCGGTAGTGTGGAGGAGTGGTTAGACATCGGTCGAACGATTTTCGCAGCCAGCTCTTGAGGTGTTACAGCCGGCCTCGTCTTATGTGGCAGCTAGTGCGCTCTGGTGGCGGTTTCAACATGCATTACGGTCACGGCGACTCTGTCGATACGTGTGGTTGCTATGTGGAAAATGTGTTAAATGATATTGTAACTCCGTATTAAATCTGCAGCTGCAACCGAATTCTTTGTAATGAGGCATACAAGAAAATATGTCGAAATGTTTATGTATAAAGGAATTAAAAGGAGGGTTGATGATTTCCTAATTTGATTTATTGCGTCATAGATTTTCTGCAGTGTTTCACACACACACATCGCAGTATGATATGGAGAGCCGCTGCATTATTCTTGTGCAAGTAACTGCTTGAAAGTAGTTTTTGAAACATTCCAGGGAAATTAGCTTGTCACATATACTGCCTTATTCACCGTGCTACTGTCGGGTCTTTCGTGTGTGATGAACACGCCATCATTCCGAATAAACTAATTGCCGTCCCGCAATTTATATGAACCCCCACCCTTCACCTTGGTACCCCTGGCACCATTAATGCTTACAGTACAGCCTTCGTGTTACAAAACGGCTTCATAGTTAGCCACATTTTGTGAGAAGCCGGAATAGCTAAGTAGACTGATACACGCGTACTACCAGGGAGTCGGAGATCGATTCTTTGCGGGGAAGAGGGTTTATTCTGTCTTCGAAAATGCGCAGCGTGGCTGTGGTACCTTCCAAGGCTCCCGTTTAGTGGGTACCGTGGTTTCTGCACGATTGAGCGTCCGAGGCGTGAAGCTAGCAACTCCCCTCCATCTATTTCGTGGAGCCTGGATGTCCATTCCCCATATCCTTTCGTGCCGTGGTGTTTAATTAAGCAAAGGGTTGACCTTACCCTTATTTTCACCTCATTGTAGATTGTTATTACTCTCGCCAAGAGAGTCGTGTTTGTTTCCGCTACACTTAAACATACCTCAGATGTTTGCTCCTCGTTGCCATAGTTTCGAAATTTGAATTTCTTGTTTGCATTTCGTCAGGATAAGCATGTTTATTTTGTCATGTTTTGCCAACCCTTTATTCAGGGGATGTGTTTTTTCCCATGCACCAAAGTGGGTGAAAATATGTAAATATGTGAATAATTATTGTAGAGTGGAAATCTTTCCTTTTCTGTGCGCATTCTTTTATTTGTTTACGAAGTTCAAATGTAGATTAATTTATAAGTACCAGGACGAGCCCATTTAATTGCTCTGTATGGTCTCAAACTATATATTGCATGATCTCAATAGTCATTGGAGGTGCTGAAAAGCGGCACAAGTAATAAACTTTTGTCATCAGACTGTTTATGTTCCACTTTAATGTAGTCACAAAACGCATGTTATGCATTGTTTCTGCTACATACAAAGTGAATACATAGTGAGAGGTCTGAGTCCAGAGATTGGCGGATTTTGTTACGGTCCGTAAGTGCCCAGTTTTACTTCAGACGGTGATCGCCCTAACGTCGAAGTTCTCCAGTGGAACCTTCTTACTTACTTACTCCATGGTGCAGAGTCTTTTTTGAGAAACTAATTGGTTTGCAGCTAGTCAAGAAATTCCCTGCATTTCACGGAACCCGAAGGTTCATTACCGCACTCACAAGCGTCCGCCACCTGTCCCTATCCTGGCCCAGCCCAATCCAGTCCATGTACCCATATCCCACCTCCTGGAGACCCATCCTAATATTATCCACCCATCTACGCCTAGGCCTCCCCAGTGGTCTCGTTGATATGTGATATGATATTTATTTAACCGCGATTGGGTTGACATCCGGTGGCAGCATCACACGACACATTTACAACAAACAATACACACAATACATAGAGAGTACAATTCTGGAAGTGCGGGCCGTGCCCCGTCTTTGCGAGTAATACCCTGACATTTGCCTTACCAAGACCCTATACACCCCCCTTTCCTCACCCATACGCGCAACATGCCCAGCCCATCTCATTCTTCGCGATTTTATCACCCGCACAATGTTGGGTGAGTACAGATCATTTAGCTCCTCGTTATGCAGTCTCCTTCATTCCCCCATTACCTCGTCCATCCTAGGTCCAAATATTCTCCTCAACACCATATTCTCAAACACCATCAGCTTCCTTTCCTCCGTCAATGTCAGTGACCAAGTTTCACACCCATACATAACAACAGGCACAATTATAGTTGTCAGAACCTTCACACCAAGAAATTTTATGTGGCATCAAATATACGAGTACGTATCAATGAGACCTTTGAATTTCACTGCAGGCAACTTTTGATTTCGGGCATATTTCAAAAATACAATGCAAGTCTTGTGTGCCGCTGTGCAGCATCATATCCGCTTTGTGGGCGACAGTGCGTGTTGTGCAGGACTGCACACCTTGTCTCTCTTTTGTGTTGGCTGGTGAACCCTCAGCATTACGTGTGTATATTTATTAAATGAAGGCTTTCGAAATCAAGCACCTACTTCGAAAGTGTGCGAACTCCGAATTGGAGTACTAAACATGTTGGCTTTGTGGTAATCCTCATAGATGTGTTCTAGAACAGTGTTTCTCAACCTTTGTGAGACCGCGGCCCGGTAAATTCTTTTTTCATAAGACGAGGACCCGGTCCCAACAAATTTACTCGTAAATACCATTCCATTTTTTAAGTTCATACATTAAACTAACATAAGTATTAATAATTAATTATGGCATAATCATAAAGAGTATTAGTACACTTATACTGTATATACGGTGTGGCATGTCAAATATAAAATTACATTTAAATAGGTTATCAATCACTAGACTAATGAAATCTTGTAGCATATTGTAGTTACCTCAGGCCAACATCTGGGTCTGAGTTTTTCGACACTTTCACGAAAATTTTTCTCCTCAGAATATTTCCGCTATAAAACATTTATTCATGATTGCTTATAAAACTAAAATGACAAATTCCAATTCCTCTCGCGGCTCGGTATAATTGATATCAGGTCCCAGTACCGGGCCGCGGCCCGGCGGTTGAGAAACACTGTTCTAGAAGAACCTTGTTTTACGCTCGGATTGAGTAGCCCGATGTATATTTTTTTCTTTGCCTGTCCTGGAGAACAGAACAGCGCCTTCGAGTAGACAGTGACTACCTCCTTCCAGATTCCTACAAGCACATAACTCGGTGAACGCTGTGTAAAATCAGTTGTTGAAACAGAGTATTTAAACGAGATTGGAAAGCCACTGTTCATACCACAGTCCCAGACGTGCTCCTGTTGATACTCACCTTTGCCCCGTGTTTTACATCATTCCAAACATCGCATTTTATTACAGGGCTTACAGTTCTAGGACACACCGTGCTTATTTGTTTTGCCCCGTTTGGTGGTTTTAATCTGTTTTTGCTTTGGCGTATATTTTAACACTGCGTATTTGACGTTAGGATTACTGGTTGCTGTGGAAGTTTGAAGATTATAATTTCTACAGAAAAGTTTATACCGATCACAACTGCTACACATTTATTCGAAACACACAGCTTATTTATTTATTTATTTAATGTATATTATGGTTTGTATAACGATAATGTCCCAAGCATAGACACTGTAGTGTCGCATGGAAGATGATTAATGAACAGTGAATTGGAGAAGATAGGGAAACATTCGTGGCCTCATTTCAGCCATTTTCCTAGAGGTACGTGCAGGTGTCAGGATCTTGTCCGATTGTATGGTACACGGTGAAAACGTTTCCGAGCCTGGTCCTGTTTCATACACATACTTTTGCCAGTCTTCGTCACATTGACAGTGCCCTTCGGGTCTAGCATGTCTGTTCCCGGGATATATTTAAATCCATTATTCCACAGCCGTTTCCCAGAACAGTAACGTTCTGCAGATAAATGTAATTCCCAGACAGGAGTAATTGTCTGCTAAAATTAAATTCTGAACTCTTTCTTTGTGCCCAAGTAATCCTTTATCGTGCAAAGAAAGACACCAAATATACCACAGTATTGTGCTGTCCGCTCATCCTTAGGTGCTCGTATTATGATGATGATGATGGTGGTGGTGGTGATGGTGATGATGATGTCGAACTAAGCTCATCCCTCTGTGCTTGGGACTACCTATCGATTAACCCCGCGTTGTCACGATGTTAGCCCATTCACCACTATACGTACAGATCGTTTATCGTATTAAACCACGTATTGCTGTTATGATATTCTAAAGAACAGAATAATAAAACCACTTTGCCGTTTACCAAATATTAAAATAGGAGACTGTTGCGGATTAGTTACGAAGTGTGAACAGTCTTGTGGTAAACTTAAGTTAGGGCGAAGAAATCACGAAGGATGATATGGATCGGACGTGTAGAACGTATGTACGAACTTAGATATACATGCAAAATTTTGGCCAGGAAATCTGAAGTGAATAATGCTCGTAGATTGGGTGGATATATTATTTTTAGATGAACTTGGTTTGAGGGTGTGGACTGGATCCAGCTGGTCCCATTGGACTCACCATTGGCATGAACATGATGGTGAAAGAGCGTCATAAAATCCTGGGGCTTGTTTAAGCGAGAGAGTTTTTGCAAGAAGTGCTTGTATAGTTGGTGCATTGCGGGTTAGTTTTAAGCGTGCGGTTAAATGGGAAAATTGTTAAAACAGAGTGTACCAAACCGAAAAGATGTACTGTTCTCTGGCAGCACATTGTACTGGAACTCTGATTATCCAGAACGAAGGATGACTCGAATTTGGTTCTGTGAGTCTCGCCCTAGTACTGTTCCCAAACCAACCCAACAGATCCCGTGATGTTGGTGTGCAGGTGCTGGATGTCGTAGTTGCGGGCGTGCGATCGAAGGGCTTGTAGCTAAAGAGAGACGTGAACAACGTGATAGAAAACAGTATCCTATCACGATACGATTTGGTAAGAGTTTTATTTATTTTTTTGACAGTTTTCGAGGAAGCGAAGTAGCAAGCACAGCAGTGAAGGCACTGATGTTTTTTGTCGATTGTGTGAAGGTAAAGTCGCTGTGTCGGGGTGTATGAGATACATCTCCTTGCATTTTTCACCTTCACACTAGATGGAAGTAGCTGGCTTCACGCCCATTATGTGAGACTTAGTAGGCTCCAGAGCCGGTTATGAGCGGGTGACGTAGGGAGGAACGACTGCCTCACGAGAATCGAACTCGGACTCTTCATCCTGTAGCGTAGTCATTATACTGACAGCTGCCATTTTGGGTTGGTTATCCCGTTGTGCTTGCCAGTTGAATAAAAGGTAAAGGTAAAGTGCCCCCTTGTACAGGCACTGAGGCTATGTACAGGCCGTATGGCCCATAGGGGGAGTAGAGGGATCAGCGTCACGCCCCGGCCGCTCTTTACCCCAGGGAAAGACCCGGTACCCGTTGCACAGGAGGCTGGGTGGACCCCAGGGCCGGTCTGGATAGGTGCGGAAAATCTCTCCGCCACCGGGATTCGATCCCCGGACCGTCCAGCCCGTAGCCAGTCGCTATACCGACTACGCTACCCGGCCCACGGCCAAGTGAATATGTAGGCCTAATTTACTATTTAGTAGTCAACGCAATTTATATATACGTACATTATTCCTTGTACGTAACTATATGTATCGACTATATAAACACCATCGGTGTAACAGTTCTTTTTTGTAAAAACAATACTTACTGTGCAGTGCCAACTGTCCGTCGACAAGTATGGATCCGAGTTTTTACGGATTGATCTGTGGGAATTATTTAAAAGATTTAGGATATAAAATATAGTTGTTATAAGATTACAGTATTATAATATATAATACATAATGTGTAATGTTTAATATTATATTACATTACTATAATATTATAAAAACCTTATTGTCATTGAAATAGAATTTTTAGATTCTCCCAGACACTTGTACTTTTTAATCTGTCGTTACTTCATCACCGGCGAGATTCACTTTTTTCGTTTCTTAGTTACGTTATTATATGCTTATTATTTTGTCGTGATTAATTTTAGATGAAATTTGAGGTTCTTCTGTCTTGTGTGTGTGTGTTTGTATGTTTCTGTGCCACCCAAAGCGATTTCCTTCCCAGTTTTACGGTTTTTGTACATAAATGCCTTTTTTTTAGTTTTGGTAGGGGTGTTTATTGTGCAGAATGGGAAAACAGGTTTTTTTTATTAAGAAACGAAAAACAAATAGCTGTACAAGTTATAAAGTTGAAAACGTGTAAACAAAAAATTAGCCTTCTGTGAAATAGCATGCTGTTGTAATAATGTGTTTACTGTACTGAATGCAAATAGTGGAGAGTATCGCAATTAATCATCAGTAACTGAATGGCAATTGGGATTAGTTTTCAAGTGTGAGGAACGATTTATACATTGCTAAAACAGATGTTGGAATTGCATTTCAGCAACTTTATTTATTTATTTATTTATTTATTTATTTATTGATGAGATAAGTTTGACCAGCAAATACTAATTTAGGAACTTTATGTTTTGGTACCGTGCACTATGATATAATTATGTAATGTTAACCAACAAAATGCACACTTTCTAAATTAATGTTGTAATTCAGTTCTTCTTGTCTTCTAAATGTTTCGAACTTCATTTGTTCATCATCAGGAAGGCCATCTTGTACATGCACTTTTTATGGTATGTTTTTCACGCATTTATGTAAGTAGTCTAGCAGGTGGAAGGGTGTGCTCGATCGAGCAAGTGTGTATTTTGTTTGTTAACATTTAAAAACTGATTCACTCAGCACAATGGAATGACGATCCCTAAATTGGCAGTAGGTGTCATTGTAATTGTGTCTTATATCTAAAAACTTCTTAAGTAATTCTCGTGGTTTAGGTTGGGAAACTTGGGATTCGTAGCTGATGCCTGCTGTTCATACATGAAACCGGTTATTTTGATGTTTTGGCCGTAACCTGTAGCTAAGTACCATTACGTACAATAAAATATATGTTTTACCTACTACATTAAATTCCCTATTGGCGAATGATATATTCATTTGGTTATCTGAACAATGGCTTGCCATTTCTGAAGTCATAAGGTGCATGAGCTATCATAAAACATTTTCGCCGCTGGTTGTGAAATGTTATTAATCCAACTGAGGTTGATATGCTGCCATTTACCGTCTATACCGATCAGGCACTTTTTGTTGAACATAAAATGAAGACTGAAGAATAGAAAACCAACTAGATGCCACTTATTATTTTATTGTACTTCGTATAGGCTCAACATGTTTCGGGCACTACTGTGCCCATCATCAGGAGCTCGCGACTATGATTTTGTTTACCACATTGGCCGTTTCGTTCTTGGTTTGCTGTATGTTGGAGCTTAGGTGCGGTTAGGCTGGAGTAGTGTCTGGGCTGCAGGCTAAAGCACGAATGAAGACATTGGCGTTATATATTTGTATTTGGCCTTCGTTTGATAAATTTCGTAAGACCTGAAATATATCTATATTGTATGAAGCAAATATTGGTCTCCTATTTACGACGAACATGGCGACATTGCGAAACTTTTTATTGTATGTCCAACAGCTTGGTAGTGGAAATTTATAGTTGTGGAGATTATGCGCGGAAATTCATCAGTGGAATTTACGTACAGTTATAAATTTATGAATTCGGCTGTCCCATATATACAGGTGGAAAGCACTGAAAAAGTCTCTTGAGTTCTTTCTAGAAATTCTTGCTGTAATATCACCAGTATTGCGCAGATATTCTGGTGTTTGACGTGACATGTGTACTGTCATTGCTGAAGACCAACGTTTCGGAGGAACGTGCTGCCTACATCTCCAGGAGCGAAGAGAGTAGGTTACGAATGTGGTAGCCTAAATACACACTTCCGAGAAAACATCCAATCTTAGGTGTTGCACGAATAGAGTAAACATTGGGGCATATCTGCCTGTTAAGCCAGTTACGATGTTGCCTAGCACGCGGTAGTGCTCCGAAACTTCTATTCCAGTTGTGCACAAATCCCGCGCACCTGGTCGCCCGGGCGACTGAACGTTGTATGGTGGCGCCTGATATATGTGGGTCATCAGTATGGAACGTGCTTCGTGTCACTGTTCTGGCTGTCCTCACTCCCTCCAAGATAGTGCTTCGATTGTACCACATTTTGTCCGTTCCGTATTCTTTTCAATTCATCGTTCATCCTACCATTCGACGTTGTGTAGTCTGAGGTAGGACCTACCGACAGCATCGGAAAGTAGATAGAAATGAATGTACTAGGCCTTGTAGGTTGTGCCTGTGCCTGGTGTGTCAGGGTTGGACGAGTAATCACGTACTGGATTGTTAGGTATTCTTTTTTCTGTCGCAGATTTGGCTTTTACATTATCGAATATTGGAAGTACGTCATCAGAGGGAGTCCCAGCTTGAGTTTTGTTTGTGGTTAACTTCCGGTATTACCCTGAATCTGTTCCAGCCTTAAAGGTAATGTTATCCCGTTCCCCACCTTGAAGGCATATGGGAAAGTGAAGGTGTACCTTCACTCATTCTGAACCTCGCCTCTAGATGGAGGTGAGTGGTTAATTTCACGCTCCGGTTGCGTTTTCCCCGGGAAAGAGCCTCGGTGCCCATTAAATAGTAGGCTTGGTGGGCCCCAGAGCCGGTCTGGACGTTTTGTAGAAGAGAAAATTGTCTTGTCCCTGCCGGGATTCGAACCCCGTTCCGCCCAGCCTGTAGCACAGTCGCTATATGGACTGTATAATTTTGTAATTGGATTTCTTCATCTGGAGTGGTCACAGCGATACAAACTATAAGAACATAGATATTTGTAATTTTACCTGTTTTTTGTATGGGCCTTAATCATGGTATCTCCCATTTAGAGGAAACGTAGATTGAGGGTGCTGGAGAAAGTGCTACGGAGAATGGGATTGAGAGACAGAAGCAAATAGAAGGACGAATTAAACTGCATAATGAACAGCTTCGCCACATATTAGTCGCCAACTCGTGAGTGGGTAAGATACGCATGATATATCTATTTGAGAATGTCGGACTGTATTTTAGGTCGAAATTCTGCGGGGAAGAGGCTCTAGACAATATTCAGGTGCGTCATGTGGAAGTACACTGGGACTGTATTGCTGGATGACATATGAGACTCTGGATAGGCTCCGCTTGTTGATGCCGGTGATTATTCTGTGTGTTCCATAAACAGCGAGAAAGTTCTTGACCAGCTGAGAAACGGTTAGCCTCTTAACTGCCCCATAGTCCAGTTTCGTTGGTTTATAACTCGATAAAACTGCTTTTATGTAGGATTAATTCACTGCATTTGTAAAGAGAAGTTGAATTATTTACGAATAGTTATAATGTATTGTTGAGTCGTTGCTCCAGTGGTGATAATTGTACTTATCCGATAGAATTGGCGTTCATATGCTCCCTGATTTAATCTTCCCCGATATTTGGTGCGACCACTTAGATGATTACTGCGCGCCAGTGACAGGTTGTAGTCACGTCAGTACGCCAGTTGTCATCTGTCGCATCGCCGCGATATGTCCACAAATCTGCGGGTGGCACATTTCACGCTGTGAGGAATAATATAGGCTATAGGCTAACGACATATGCGTTTTGAAGTTTGCGCGCTTGTGAGATTAATCCGCATTAATGCATTTACAAGGACCAAAAAACACGTAAGTAGCCGGCTTGAGTTACGACACCAAAGTGTCGGAGGACCCTCCCCCCTCCCACCTCTGCCTTCATGACCAAAACCAAACGTAGGAAGTCGCATGATGTCATAACCCGGAAAACACGATCGGAAGGTATTGCTTCATTGTCTTTCGTCGTCGCTTCTGAGAGGCCCCTCGTGTTCCGTAAGGCGGTGTAGGTGATGTATAAGTTCTCACACTTAACGGACGTGATGATAGGGTCAGTGACGAGATTCACGCAGAAGGATATAGCGCAGTACATAAGTCACATACATAGAGTTCAGTGTGTCGTACTCGCAAGGTCAGGTTTTCTGGATGCTTAGCGTCTTGAAGGCGTGTTGGGAAAGAGGAGGTTTGACAGCACACATAATTTAATTCGGCACTGGACTGAGGTGTGTTGTGTTGGACTGTACCATTCGTGAGCGCTCCTGATGGCGGAGTAATTGTCATTTCAAGTTCCAGATCATATTTCTGTGTTGTGTTGTCTGAAATCACCAACCGTGACCGCGGAATGTTGGTTGGAAATCTCTGCTGTATCATACTTTTTTTTAGTGACGAGTGGTGGCATTTTTTGTAATGCCAGCTGTGAAATTGGTAACAATGTCACAGTAGTATCCGTGTTCGTCCTAGGCAAGTGGTTGGGCAGGCGCCCTAAATCGGATAAGTTTCTTACTTTCTGGAATTTGAAAAGCCAGGCATGTCCGTTTCCATTCGCAGTCGAGTCCCTTTGAAATACGATTTTAATGAAAATGGCAGAAATCCTTAAGTGGGTGAGAGGTGGAAGGTCGGAGAGCAGTATCGATCACATGGCAACTGTACAGCCCATATTTCACACCGCATTAACTGCATGTCGGTCTGCTCTCTGTTCAGGAATTAAACGTCTAGGGGGAAATTACTGACGTACGAGTATATCCAACAAAATGTTGATGTGGCGTTGACAGGCGTGAATAATATGGGGTGAAATGTAATACAGCATGAACCCCATTTAGTTTTTTTATTTTTGCACATAAGTAGACGACCGAAATTTCCCACCTCAACATTTTCGGTTCTGAGAATGCCTCCATAGTGGAAATTGAGTATAGAAGGGAGTGATGTGGCTTAACCTGACGAAAATAAGTTTCCCGAAAGATGACGTACGCCAGACGGAGTAAGAACAAGGTCACACAAAAGTGTGACAACATATAGGAAAAGAAAAAAAAAGGCCCCACGCCAGGTTCAGATGGAATTAGTCGGGATACGTCCAAATTGGAGTCAGCAGTAATCGTACGTTTAGAAAGATACAAGTGGAACGAACACCAGACATGCCAGAAGGCACCATAACGACAAAGGAATCTTAGCATGCGAGCGTATGATGAAACATAGTGAATATACCCAGTTAGAATCAGAAGTCGAACATAAAGAGAGTAATACTGGAACGCAATAACGAAAGGTAGGAAACGCGTTTGCATAAATAGTAAAAAGCGATTATTAGGTTTGTCGTCCGCCCCTCTCCCCGTCCTTCTGCCGATCTGTTCGCATGTATCAGCGCGACTTTCCTGGACATATTTTCGTGAAAATTTGATATTGGGGACATCTACAAAAATGTGTCGAGAAATTCCATATTTGGTTGAAATTGGAAGACAGTATCGGAGACTTTTCATGAAGACCTAAATACGTTTATATTATTTTATGTAGAATGGTCCAAGAAAATCGTCAGTTCGGCTGAGGATTTTTAGGCGCGTTCGTGCAAGTCCCAGAAAGCGCCTGTTTCTTCATGTCTTTCCGCCCGTCTGTCCGCGTGTATCACCGCGGCTGCCACTGGACGGATTTCGTGAAATATGATACAGGGAACTTTTGCGAAAAGGAAGACGTGTGTTTCACTTTTTTTGGCAGCGACATATATAATGCAACTATACTGAGAAAGTATTGTTGTGCTCCTATGTCAACGTTTTCCGTACTTGTTACATTGTTGACAGCGACTTGTGTATATCAGCAATGCAAAGGAAAGGCGTTGTTGATTTTCCATGGCAACAGTGGTTACGCGAACGTGCCACACCGTGTTATAGTCCGTGGTGATATTAATTCATTTGATGAGAACACACCATCAAGAAAATGTCAGGAGGTTTGTTCGCCGCTAGAAACAGTGCATAACCATCGAAATGCTGGACGAAGTCACAGTACGGAGATATGTAGTAACTCCTTTGGAATCGTTGTAAAATTGTAATGTTTGGGAACGCCATCAGTAGCAAAACTGCATTTGCGAAGTAACTGAGAGTAGCTTAAATTCGGGAATGCTTGCCACTACTCAGTTCAGAATCCCTGGAGAGATGAGAAAGCAGGTAGAGCTTTGGTTGGAGAGCCTGCAGAAAACAACTTTGAAGATATAGGGATAGGTAGGAGGTTGATATTAAAATGGGCCATAAACAGGGTGAAAGAGTGGCTAATGATGCAGTCCGGTGGCAGGCTGTTGTGAGCCTAGTAAAGTAGGATTGGGTGAGGCTTATTAGGGACTGCCTGGGTGGAGGTAGCTCTTACTGTATGTTGAAAGTCTTGTTATATTCTGTCTTGAAATAATGCTTGCGTTTGAAATCTGGACAAAATATTTTTTCTATACATTTCGTAGTCACGTGTCATGAAAAGGAGCTAGTAATGTGAGTGGCTGGACATTTTCCCATTCCCAGCCCTTAATACAGCATTATGAAGCGCCCCTCACGCCCCCCCCCCACCCCGGCCTACAGTTGCGTATCTGCTCCTAATGAAGTTTTGCTTTCATGATGATAGTTAACGACGATTTGTTAACTGTCATCTAATTAAAGGTGTTCCGTCAGTTTGTGTTTTCTGACCTTTATACTGTTGGACGAACTGTTAACGTTGTTTATGCTTTGACCGTGATGTGTTGAACAGTGGTATATCCGTCCGTTTATCACAGATAATGTTTCATCACTTAGTTCGGTAGTGTCGCTCGTGTTTTCGTCATTAGGCGCTGCTGCACCTGTCCTGTGCGATCTGGTACGGCCCCTCTGCCACGTCTCCTAGTAGATCCCGAATATTCATGATGCATATTTTTTTTATGGAGGGCCTTACTTACTCCATGGAACAGAGTCCTTCTTGAAAAGCTAACCAGCTCTCAGCCAGTCAAGAAATTCACTGCATTTTATGGAACCGAAGGTTCATTACCGGGTTTACAAGATCCTTCCACCTGTCTCTATTCTGAGTCAGATCAATCCAGTCCATGCTCCTCCATCCCACTTCCTGAAGATCCATCTTAATATTGTCCTTCCATCTTCCAAGTGGTCTCTTTCCCTCAGATTTCCCCACCAAAACCCTGTATACACCTCTCCTCTCCATGGTACGTACTACATGCCCCACCTTTCTCATTCTTCTCGATTTGATCACCCGAATAAAATTTGGTGAGTAGTACAGATCAGTAAGCTCTTTATTATGTAGTTTTTTTTGCACTACCCTATTACATTTTCCCTCGTAGGCCCAAATATTCTCCTCAGCACCCTGTTCTCAAATATCCTCAGCCTACGTCCTCCCTCAGTGTGAGCGACCAAGTTTCAAACCCATGCAGAACCACAGACAAAATTATAGTTCTGTGGATCTTTATATTTTTAGATTGCAAACTGGGTGACAAGATTCTGCAGCAACTGATAGCAAGCATTCCCTGACTTCAGTCTGCTCTTAATTTCGTCCTGAATATGATATTGATTTTGTTAAGGCTGTTCCAGAATATTTGAACTGTTCTTTGATTTAGGACATACATATTTAAAATAGACGTGACCCATATTTTGCGTGTCCCCTTTTTCATTGGTTATCCAGTAAGCACCATTTACTACCGTCGCATCTTCTGTGTCACGAGTCGCCGACCTGAGGGCGCCAGTTTCAGGGAATGAGGCCTGACGTGTGGGCTAGTTGGCGGGCCCGCAAACGCAGGCAGAGCGCGTGAGAGTAGGCCAAGGTAAAGGGGTCGATGCTACTTCAGCACAGAGAATACGTCATAGCAGCAGCCTCACTGCCTACAAGCGCTGCATCGTGTTACTACAGATGGTGCATATAGATAGTTGCATATTTCTGAGAACTAGACAAAAACTGGACCATAGACATTGACTTTGAAGTAACTCAGCAGTTCGGCTTGAACTCTGTACGTATGCTGAAGATAATAATTACAAACATTCAATGTATAGGATGATGACACTTTAACCTTATGATGCGGAGAGCGCTTTTTTTTTTTGGGGGGGGGGGGGGGGTTTACATTTCAGGTTGGTTTTTTTATTTTTTGTTTATTTTTTTTTTTGTTTGCGAACTGAGATT
>Ga0131853_10002051_pt1 | contig 36128 bp, 23 predicted proteins | sample TergutLab28metaG_FD_92764 | JGI IMG/M metagenome (GOLD analysis project Ga0131853, IMG submission 92764) | Labiotermes labralis P1 segment gut microbial communities from Petit-Saut dam, French Guiana - Lab288 P1 (version 2) (version 2) | ecosystem: Host-associated > Arthropoda: Insects >... | reverse complement strand
GGACGCTTGTGAGTGCGGTAATGAACCTTCGGGTTCCGTGAAATGCGGTGAATTTCTTGACTAGCTGCAAACCAGTTAGCTGCTCAAGAAGGACTCTGCACCATGGAGTAAGTAAGTAAGTAATGGTAGTAGTAGTAATGATACTGTGTTGTGTGTGTTACTGCGTGATTAATGAACGCATGTACTGAATGCCCATTCCTGAACGCGATCGTTCAAAAATGTTTATGGTTCTCTACCATTGAACGTGTTTATCTCAGTAAGGCATCCCGCGCAACACCCGCGTGACCAGTGAGGTCTAATTTTCAGGCAGGTTTAGCTGGATATTGTTTGCTCCATTCCATGTAAAATTGCGCTGCGAATTTGTTTTCTCTGGGTCGCAAAGACAGTTTAACAGCAAAATCACATTTGCTACTGTTGTATTATAGAATACTGTGGCCGTAAGTAGTGGGTTTACGGACGGGGTACTTCGTAACTAGTTTCTGTCTTTCTTGCCAAGCTCATTAGTTGCAGTAAGAATTAGTACTGTGCTATTGAGAGTTGTTTTGTGTTGTTAGAACCTAGGTGACACGTGCTCTTCAGTGGAATAGTAAGGCTGCCTTTTACGCCGAACAAGCAACCCATATGATGAATCTGAAAATACTTCCCCCCCTTTGATCTGTTTTCCTTGCGCATTTCGGCTCTGGTAGAACATTGCAGGGAGGTTCTTTCCCAGTATGTGGTGTATCCACTCATCAGTTTTATTTAAGTACTAATAAAATGACCCTCCATTAATTTTGGCAGGCTGTTCTGCGAATATATGCGGAACGAATGTAAAAGCAAGTTGGGGGTTCTGGTCTTCTAGGTCATTACGCTGTGAAGCTGGGGGTTCACCCATCTCTGACGTTTTTAATGTACTCCTTTTCTTCGAAACTTCGGGATCTGTCAACTCTGCTACGCTGCGAAACATCTCAGAAGACTGGCATTCTCAACAGCAACGCTACCGAAACTTCATTTACAGCAAATGCAGGATTATTTGGTTGTAGGGGCTGTATTAAAGTCAGTTTATCGAGATGATGAATATGAATACAAAGTAAAGTGACTTGAGCAGTCTGCCTATTCTGAGATAGTAAAATAGCTTTAGTGAGTTACCAACGTTAATTAGGTGTTTCCCTCAACGTATTAATATTTTTCAGTGGCATGTTAGAGCTGTAAGTGGTTTTCTTATTGAGTGTATGGATATTAAATTCACTGCGGACTTATTATTCATAAACCGCCGTAGTGTCGCTGTTCCCATGAAGAAATCAGCTTTTCAACCTTCGGAACCCTCTAGACGTGGTAGGACTCTGTGAAATGTCAGACTTCCGCCACGCTGTAGTTAAGGTGTCGCTGTTTTTGGTTCTTGCGCAGCGTGGTTTGTAGCCGACGTTTCGGAACTATCGTTTCCAATATGTTGTCCCGAAACGGCAGTAACAAACGAACCACTTCGCGCAACAAAGCGTAGCAAAGTGGGTAGGACTCCTTGACCGGGGTTATCATCCCATTGCAAGAACTTTCTTTACCATTGCCGGGTTGCAAGACGCAGCGAGTAAAAACGCTGACATACTTTATGCCTGTAGTGGGATTCGAACCCGCAATCACATCGATTTCGCATTTTTGTATGACGAACAGTTATGTGAATTACAGATCATTCGTCTCAAACGCCCTGCGCACCAGTAATTTCCAGATGTGTAGATTTTGTTTCGTATTTTCCGAAGTGCACGGGTTCCAGTATGACAGATTCTTCTGCTAATATCAAATGACATACGTACCTCAGCTGCCGTAGGCACTGCTTTCAAAAGCCCACTAATCAACAAGTTTAAGATGCAGTATGCAGACGTGGGCAGCTGAACTGGATTTTGAACCTGTTCTTATTGCCCCGTTTTGTACAAATTTGGATATGCGTAGAGAGTTGTATAACTCAGGAATCGAATGTGTTACCATAGGTGTAAATTCATCCCTTAATTTAGGTCGGATATTGATTGGTGTTAAGGAGTTCTCGTGTAAGTGTTGCAGGGGCGAGGGTTTTCTGGTGCCGACCAGATATCGTTTAATAGGCTACAGTCACGCTGTTCTCGTCGGGATTGACATAGACAGCGCGTGCAAACAGATGGCGTCTGCTGCTGAAGTGTGATAAATTGCATTGTGCCCTTCGTGATGATGGCGAGTGCCATTGAACGTTCTAGACGTCTGTCTCATAGGTCTAGTTACTCCTTCGTTTTATGCCCCTTCGTTACGTAACTATACTTTAATGACAGTGATTAAGGGATTTATGTCGTCGAAGATTGTGTCTAATTATCTAGTGTCACGGTGATAAGTGGTAAAATGTATCTAGTATTGGATTTGAAGCTTCACTTCGGGCTGACGTTGTGATTGGGTATGATATTCGTCGGTCGCTGGATTTGGTGGCGAGAAAATGTTCATAGTGACTGTCGGTAAATAAATCCCGGCGCCACCACACCGTACTCCTGAACGTCGCGGTCGAGAGAGTTGACTGCTGCTTCATAGTTGGAAAGTCCTAGGTTCAGATTCTGTCCGGAGATCGGCTGCCCTAGGAGCTGTCCGATTTCCTAAGTCATTATAGATAAATCTAGGTATAGTGTGTGTATGTAGGTATACGACGGTTACCGCATCTTTTCCATTTAAGTAATTCTACCATTCGAGGCTACGTAGGCTGAGCTGCAGACATCGTAGTTGTTCTAACCGGAAATAAAACCTACTCGTTCACTTCCTGATGTCACTACCCCGTGATGTTAAGAGTTCATATAAGATTTTGTAGGAATCACATGATGTTGTGCCTTATATATCATTTAGTTCAATATACTCTTTTTATCGTCGAGTGTTCACACGGGATGGTGTCTCGATTTTGGACGTGCCAGGAAAGAATTATATTTAACGCTATTTTTCAGTTGGTACACGTGTAGTTTGCGTAATGCATATTACGTCCATACCAACGAGGTTAAGGTAGTACATGGACGATACGAGAAACCGTACGAAACTAGCCGCGAAACAGGCCACCGCCTATACAAAAATGTAGAACGTTACACGTTACCGCGTGTTTTTTTAAATGTAACATTGCATTTCAGACACGTTTGAGAAGAACGGGCAGTATATTCTGCAGCGCTGACTCTCCGTCTCTTGCAGTCTGAGGCTGCCGTGGCTTGCATATCAAAAGTTTACTTGGTCCACAGAATTACGTAATGTGGTTTAGCAATTTCATAAAATAATTACAAATCATTCTTAATTATGTGACGTTATTGTGATTCAACCTTTCGGTAAGCGGACCAGTTTGCTGTCCTTCTCACCACGGGAAGAGATTTACAACTCACGCTTCTTGGAACGCTTCTCATTACCATGGTGTTCGGGTTCTGTATAGATTCTTTACGAGAACGGTGAGACCACAGATGATCTAAGGCTGCACTCTTTTCGCCCTTTTCAATAAAGGAAGGAATCTACTCGTAATCACGTCCAATTTTCTTTCTCGCAAACTTTACACGTAGTGTCTTTGTTTTCGCAGGATTAAAATGTAAGAATGTCTTTTTTGTGTTATATATTATTAGTATGGTAGGTGGTTACCAAAGTTACGGAACAACCTGCTACTTCCGTGCATCTTGGATTTGTATATTGCCATTATACCGCTTATTCCATTCTCCAGTATGTTTGCATTGCTTTTCTGCATACCTTTGTAGCCCCACTTCCAACAGCCATGGTTTCCCTAAGTAGGCCTGATCACCCCGTAGCGCGCGGGTTGTGTTGAGAAAGTATCTTTAACTCTTCCCGTGGCAAAGCCAAGAGAGAAGAAACAATTGAGATAACTTACGAGCTTTTTGTTAAACATTTTCTAAAAATATGCAAAAAAAATGGCGACACCCCAGCGTAGATCGGGAACCGCATTTTAATAGATGTTTCTTATTATCAGCATTTTTTATTGCACGTGTGTAGAGGACACAAGAAAACTGTATACAAATAATCGTAGCTTTACTTATTCCTTGTGTGTGTTGAACTTCATGTTATCTCCATGCAGACCAAATTTTTCCGAAGCTTCCTGCGCCACATGAAATGTTGATTAGCCCTGTCCTAGTCAGGTACTTGCATTCCTGGCTGCAAATACCTCTTGCTGCTGTAAACATACATCTGCTTAGCGGTTTTCAGCAGACAGGAACAGTAGACTCAAGTAGATTGGGGGAAAGTCTTCCCTAGACCCAAGAGTTTCACAGTCGTTTTACGGTTATGACAGGATTGTAAAGTTGTAGTCCTCGTACCCACACAAGGAATCCAGCAGAATCCTTGAAATTCACTTTCCTGTTTAACGGATTGGTAGGCCTACAGGCTGGTCGGCCCATGGGCCACAGAGAATCTTTCCTTGTACCACGTAGTCAGTGTGGTGTAAACATACATCTGCATGGATGTTAGGGGTTTTTGCAGTGACAAGGTGTTTTGTGTTTTTTACATGTTTTCCGTCGAAGTAGCTTACTGCCGATGCTGGAATACTTTAATGATTGTCTTAAAACTAGTAATAACTGCTCGTCTCTCATCTTGATTTCCACGTGTACGTGTTAGAAGAGTCCGTAAGCTAATCAGTTTTTGTCAAGAAATTGTATAATAAATCCTCGTTCGTAAGAAGTGTGTCGAGAGGTTGATTCGGGCTTTTCGGAAATTGTTCATGCAAAATACTTTACGTCACGGTAGAATTTAACGATGTGTTTATGTCAGTTATGTTTCCTTTACTCCCAATTATGTCACTTGAGGGGAGGGGGGGTTGTACCCTGTACTCTTGCTTGCACGAAGTCACGGGTCGTGGGCTTCGTCATGTACCGAACATTGTGTATCTTGCAGTTGTTGACAGCATCCCAGTGAGTTTTACGTTGAAACTTTGAACTCCGCACATGGTTCAGGATGCACAGCTTAAAAGTCGATGCTTCCTGCTTTTGTTCTTTCTTTTACCGACTTCGGAATTTACAGTGTATGGAATTTAGTGACGGATCGAGGTCCGTGAATTGCCCTAACCCCACCCACTTCCTAAGCACAGTTTTAAGACAAACAAAAAGAATGCACATTGTCTAGTAATTTTTGCCTCAGTCTGGAGCATGGTAACTGCTAATTCAATCGGAAAGTAATCTTTTTTGCTCGCATTTCATTGCCGAAAATCTCGCATTGAGCATTTGAACTGCTGAGAACTGTATAGAATGTTTGCTCGTGTTGTCAACTCCACAAAAAGTAGGCATGTGTAGGTAAAGATTATTTTGGAGCCGGGAAGCCAGCCGTGTGAACGATTGAAATTGCAGAGTAGGGTGCCGCTAGTTGAAGGAAGTAGATCGTGTGTGTGTATAGGCGCAAGGACGGTGTATGTCCATGTCCGCGATGACTTTGGGAGGTAGGAGCGCGTTCATTAAATTTAGAGCCGACATGATGTCACGGCGTCTCATTCCGCGAAGCATTAGCAGTTGCTTTTGAACTTGTTGTGCGGTACTGTACTGTACCGCTCCACTTGCTGGATCTCCATGCCGTCCGCAGTGCACGCGTGCGTACATGTTCCTCGTTGGTAGTGGTAGGTGGTGACGGAGAGTGGGGGAAGAGAGGGAGCAAGCGTTCAGTGTAGTGTCATGGCGTCACGTGTGATGGTCATCCCGTTGTAGCAGTTTGTTACGAACATTTGCATAGCCACAGACAGTGAGCTTCTGTAGATCTGTTTGCGCTCCGTAAATTGGTTTTTCTACTCTGAACTGTGATATTTGTTGTGGGTTGTTGTTATAACGCTAGTTGAATTTTTAACATAATAGAAAAGGTCGGAAGTGAAGCTTTGGCGGATTGTTTCTTAGCAACTAGGCCTAAGCCCTGCCCACGTATCGATTAGTGAAAACTGCATGCAAGCAAAGGCTAGCATGCTTTGCTGCAGTGGACCGGATCGGGAGTGAAAGTGTCAAGTGTGTGAATGTTTGTGTCCATAAAACTGGCACGACAATGTGCATGGTGTGCGGCGTGTGACTCACCAGGCATTTGAACTTTGAAACTATACGAATTTTTATTGACTGTGTGGCGCATGACTCATGTAGTCTGACATGACGAAAGGCAAATTTAGTTTCCGTACAAATACTGAATCATCTTGCTGTACATATAGAGTTCTGTATCCCGATAGTTCAGTGCGTGGCAGCTGTGACTTACCGTTTTTACATGCTTTCTTTTTGTTAGGAGGTACCAGTATGTATGATTAGCAAATGTTTGGGTTCGTAAAGAATTGATTCAGAAGTTAGTTTCGATAGGACATGAGTTTAATTACAGATTGTTATTTTAGTTTCGAGGTCACGTACTCCTCTTTCAAAGGGAATGTGTGCCTGGCGAATATTGGTGTTGCATTTCCACATAGTTCCTCGTATTGGTAGGTACCATAGAGCGGTGCATTGTTGTACACTGCGGTATATTGAACTGAGCCATGGTATCCCGTTACGGGGGTAGGAAGGAGCCGACTATGCATTGCTTCATGTCTCACTGCGCGCACCCTCCACCACAGCATCCGCCTCCGCCCCTCGGCCAGTTCCGCATCATCTCGACACCGAACGCGGGCAGTAAGTAACTCCCTGCACTGCAGGCTGTAGCATGTTGTACTACCCTGTACGGATTAGCTCCTCCCCATTTCTGACCTAGTTGTCACCGAACTGAGAAATGTATGAATTCAAGTTCATTGATTTTGGGAGAGACCTGTATTTTTTGCATGATGTCAGCGTTTTTGTATGAATAAAAGTCAGAGCGCCATTACACCCATTTCTGAATACGTGTCTTAAAAATTGAGGTCCACTTGCAGATGCTTTATTTATGGTTCGGGGTTGCGACGTCCCAGTAACGAAATTCATCAGTGAAAGACTAAGTTTCCTGACCCAGTGGCAATGTAGGTCCTTGGAGTTTCGAATTCATTGCCGGCTGGTGGATCAATATTGACTAGTTTCGCATTTTTTATATGTGTGTGTCGTAAAGCTAAGGTTTGGAAGTCGAATTGTACATTTTTATTTATTTATTTATTTTATATTCGAAATTTCGACTGCAGTACTAGTCCGTTTGCACCAAACAGTAGGGATTCGTGGGTCGACTCTCATCTTGACCCTTTATCTGGGTTCTGCTCGTATTGGTTCCTCGTAACAACTGAAATCGTGTTCTGTAATGAGACCTGCAACAAAGTTGCGAAGTTGTGTTTCAGAAGTCTTTTTCATTACGTGGTTGTATCATGGGTAGCCCAATAATTTTGAGTAACACAACATACTACATTTACATGACAGAAATTCGGTCAGGGGGAGGCAGTGTTCGACGTAAATAATTTCATTAAAAGATGTTTCGGATTACGGATGAACCGATCTTGACTTTGGCTCCTACGTACTTGTCGAGTCAGTGATGACTTGCACATTAAATTGGTCGTAGGATTTAGATCACTTTGCGCGTGGGATAATTGTGTGTACATTTGGGTGGACCTGAGGATAATTAAGTACAGTCTGTGATGTACACCTCTTATTAGATACACCGCTGTGTTTTATGAGATAATTTATTATGTAATTTCCGTCGACACAACTGTTAATTTTAGGATGTATGGCAAGGTTTTTTTTATCATTTTAAGGCACCTTGAGTCCCATATTATACATAAAGTAAATAACAGTTGCATTTTTAATTCTTTTTTTGTGGTGGTAGTCTGAGGTCCTAGTTCGCAGTGTAGGACGTAATTCGTGTTGCATATAAGTTAACTGATATGACGTTGGACTCGTATATTAACACGTTTACCTGGATACGAACTCTGATAAATGAGACATTGATGTAAAGATGTACACAGTTAATGCAAGGTAGCTTCAAAGTGTCACCGGAATAGCATTTGTTTATGAGAAATACAAAACAGTAAAATTATTTAAGCTTCGTTTCCTTCAAAGTAGTGCCCATGTGCACGCTTCTGCCAGCGACTGTAAAGGTGTTGGAGACTTCCTGGCAGCCATTTTGTGGAAGCCTTTTCAGCTCTTTCGTCGCATTCTTAATGATGCCATAGCATCACAAAAGCGCCGTCCCTTCTGTGCTTATTTTGGTGGAGGGAAAAAGGCAAAAATCGCTGCAGCCAGGGCAGGAGGGGGGGGGTGGGGGTGTTCCAGTGTTTTCACATTGTTTTTCGCTGAGAAATCCATCACCAAAAGCGAACGGTTTACTGGAGCATTGTCGTGAAGGAGAAACCAGCTAATAGTTATGTACGAAGTAGTCGACACAATTCAGTTTTCGAAGTGTTTAATAAAGCGACATGTTTCCATCTTTTTTAATCGGTCATCATCAGGCTAAACATGTAATATAAGACATAAAAGAGAATTACATAAACTGCCTTGCTTGGTGGATATTTAAAAGGACGAAGAGCTGAGCGACCGTAAGCTTCTGGAGGAGGAGGCCGTTGTATGTAATTAGTAGACATTTTTGTAACAAAACGTAGGTAGTTGTGAATGAGCGTGTCTTGAGGATGTCTGCTGGTTCACATATTCCTCCCCACATTGCAGTATTCCATTCAGTAAACGTGAAATATTCGTCCTTTAGACTCGGAGAAGACACAAATGTTCATTCGAAAAACATGAGTATTTGCTACGATTTTCCTTACGCATCCCGCATATATGTCTCTGTTTGTGTCGTGGATTGTACACATAGCCTAGATTCCTAACTGGTGCAACTGCAAGTATCGATTTTTGTGCTTCACCCTCTTAACCCTCTCCGCCTTCCTCCACGCCCAAGCCGTAACATACCCCTCTCGAAATATTAGCTTGAGGGCTGCTGAACTGATTTGTCCGCAGGCAACCTGGTCAGTGGAGCTTGTTGTGTGTTTGTTTGGCACTGTTTCTGTTTATCTATCGATTGGTTGGTTGTTTCGGGCAGGATAGAATGTGGGGCGCCTCGGTTACTCGTCTTTTCAGGAGTCCGTGCCAAAAATAGCGGGTGTTTTAATATTTCCTGATATTACTCGTATGGAAACATTGACGTTGGTGAGGGACGTCCTTGGAAGGTACAAGTTTCCCTCAAAAACATGTAATATGGATGCCATTTAGATGCATATTCCAGCAGTAAGGGATGATAGGATGTTTTGCATTGGCGTGCGTAACGAATGTTTTTCATCGTAAGGAGGTTCATCCACACGTGCGTCTGGTTGGTATCACGTGACTATCACGCCGCAAGTACGAGGAGGAAGTTGTCCATGACGAGTGCTGTATGTATTTGATCCTTTCCTTTCCCCTTCTTGAGCTTCCGTATACTAAACATTATGTTATCCTGCGTTCTTTGCAATGAAAAGGATGTCAGTTTAAGACTCCTCCGGGTAAAAATTAAATATGACATGCCCGGTGTAATTTGATGTACATGTATGAAGTTATAGCAAGGTGATATTCCGTCGACCTAGAGTTACGTTCCGGCATTCACGTGGGAGGAACAGCGAAATACCTTGTCTTTAAAAAAGAATGGTTAGCTTTCAGGATTAGTATGTATTATGTCGTAAAATGATCGTATGTAAAGCTGTTGATGAAATTATACGATGGCGTGCCAGTCATGTTTATTAAAATTATAGTGCTTAGAAAGTATGCCGTTTCGTAGGTAACATTTTGTAGAATTTAAAATAGCAAGATGGCGGTCAAGCGGGCTTCTGCCGCAACTCTGGTTTGTTGTCTGTGACTAGGGAATCAGCGGAGTTATGCATGTAAAGTTTGGGGCCGCATACCTACGCGCAGTATAACGTTTTAGAATCCAAGAATATCAGACGTGGCAACGTGTCGAAACTTCATTCTGATAGGTTTAATGCACAGTATGAACGCTAAGTTAATACATAGGCGAATTCGTTTGGGATGTGACACTGCGTCGCTGAGTGAGCGGTTCCCGACGTTTTGAATGTTCGTAGTGCATCTGGAAGGGTCCAGATGCACGAGATCTTCTTGGACATCTGGACCCTTGATTTTGAAGAACTACGATTTTTCGAAACGCCGTGAACCGATTATCCCGTGATGCAGGGATATATGCCAGAAGAACGAATTTCGGAGTCACGCAGCCGTGTAAATGTCAAACTTTCTGCTTATTACGTTATTCACAAAAATGAAACGACGGCCAGGATGGTATTGGTTGTTTGCATAGGCGTAACTTGTCAAATAACATTGGCAGGGAGGATGGGGGGCAAAGACGTCCACGGGTATTGGGAACTTCAATTTACGAAGAAGTCGAGTGAGAAAGAGGGGGAAGTTTAGTTTGAACCAGTCCTTAATGTACATACACCCCTTTCCCCTCACTCCCCCCCTCCAGTTTTGTATTTGCCTCTCTTAAACTCAGTAGCCAAAAAACTGTTCCTAGGTTTAAAAAAACGTATTGGCCGGGGCATTTAGCCCATTTGCCCATGGTCATTTAGACCTAGAAATCTCCGCAGAATGAGAGCGGACTTGTGCTTGAAGTTGCTTGTACTGCTCCGAACAAAATAATACTGATATTTTGTCACCCTGGAGTGAAATGATGTCGTAAAATGGCTTCATACCTGTGCGAGCCACTAGAGCCGTGGTTCTCACCATTTTGTTTCTGTCGCGACCCCATTTTTGCGATGTCGACTGATTGTCCTTAACGCGTGTAGTAACTCAAGAACCTCCGAATGAGTTTTTCCGGAGTTTAGTATTGGAGGATTTAACGGAACTTGAGTCCTGTCGTTTTTAATGTCTGTCCGCCAGTTTTTGTGATTATTTTGCGTGAGGACATTACGTTTCTCCGTGCATGCGCAGTTGCTACCATGTTCGATTGTAGAGGTGTTGCTAGGATAAGGCGGAACCATATTAGCTGTCTGCGGCTTCATTTTTTTTTTAGAGGATTGAACGTACCATAACAGCATAACCTAGCTAGCTAGCTAGGTCGTGGGTTTAAAGACAGACGTAGCTAATGAACAAATTCTTCACATTTTATGGAACCCGAAGGTTCATTACGGCATTCACAGGAGCTCGTCACCACCCCCTATCCTGAGCCAGATCAATCCGGTCCTTACCCATCATCTCTCTTCTTGAAGATCCTTTGTAATATCCTTCCATTTACGCTTGGATCTTTAAGTGGCCTCCTTTCCTCAGGTCTCCCTACCAAAACCCTGTATGCACCTCTTATCTCTCCATTATGTGCCTAATGCCCTGTCAATCTCCTTTATTTGAGCAACCCACTACCTAGTGTATGAAAAAATGCTGGTTCTTGCGGGAGACTTTCATGTTAGTTAATTTACGAGGCAAGGGCCTACACATACCTATGTGCATCACAGGTACGTCATGGTGTTATCAAAGCAGATATTGTGTACATAATCTTAAAAATTACAACCAAAATAATCTGTTTTCAGGGACTACCCCCCAGTTGTCTGTAATGAGTGTTAATGTAACTTAAGTACTAGAGTTACCATCAGACTCTCCACGTGCTTATCAGAGTACTCACTGGGGACCAGAATACATATTCCACATAGTGGAATACTTCACTTTGCCGTATATAATATACACGTATATTCCATCAATATTATTTTAGACATAACAGTGGTAAATCGGGACTTTAAATGTAATGTAGTTTGCATGGATCTCTTAATGTCCAAGCTTGTGCGTCTTGTAAGAAGTGTAACTATGTAGTCACTAGAAATTCATTTTAGAACGTTGTAGTCCGCCATATTATACTGTACACATTCTTATTTATTACTGTAGGTACAGCATTGTAATAACTGGAAAAATTACTTTGGAAGCTCCACGTAATGACAGTGTCCCTGTTTCGGTTTTGCCAGTGGCTTGATCCTCAGATTGCAGTCTGCGAATCATAAAGTAGGTTTCCGAAAAGGAAGAAAAATCTGATTTGATGTCCGTACGATTCATAGTTTCGATAAATTCCCCGTTGTTGAGTTTCTGGTATGTCAACGTCAAATGTGAAAGGTGTTTTTACCAAAGGAAAAAGTTTGAGATTGGGCAAATAACGTGAATTTTGTAAACTGCGCACATTCACATTCTTGTCAGAAAGCAAGATTTCGTTCTGCATTTCGCGAGAAGCAAGAATTAAAAACATGAATGCTTTTCATTCCGTTTTGGCGTTTGTGTAAAATCAGTTTCAGTTCGAAGATTTTATTTTCTCCTACAAGGATCCACGAAACATTAGATATCGTGAACAGTTCAAACAAATCAGCCAATCATTGGATTATATTAAACCTACCATTTTGGCTGAACACGCCCTTAAATACGATTTTCTCCTTTCGATAGAAAAATTCTGTCATTTAATCGTGGAAGGCATATACACATTTTCGGACTTCGCTCATAGAAAATCATGCGGCGTGTATGAAATGGCAGTGATGTTGCCTGCATTGATTGTTTCGAATTAGAGCTAGTTGAAGATTCTTGAAATTTTAAGTAAGAAATTTACACTTTGCACGACGAGACACGATTTGCTTTGAAACCAGAAGTATGATTCTGGCAGTCACCACCAGCCGATGGATCACGCATTCCATGCCACTGGCATTGATTTGGAACTGTGTTAAGAAATTTCTGACATTGTTAATAATGTCACTTGCCATTGCTTGTAAAGTTTGCAAAACAAGAAATCAAATTGTATGTGGTCATTTGTGAACAGAGCGTAGGGACGGGCCAGCCGAGCAGCTCTTCACGGCGCCAAACTATAAAGGGCAGTAAGACGTTACTGGAGTAATCGGAAATATGGTGCTTGTAAACTCAGGTTTCCACACGCGACATAATTTCCCCCTACAATTATCCACAGTTTGGGCACGCGTCCTCAAGATGTTCGTTAGCCCTGTCCTAGGCCGAAGAGTTTAAAGTCTATCGGTTTGAAGTGGCGCCAAATTATTAGACGGCCCGGGGCACACACAGGTATCGGACCGACCTTGATTGTGAGCATGTTCGATGTAAATTAGAAGTTGATCTACATTTGCAGTGTCAAAGTTGCATACTAAACAAACCACTCGAACAGCATTTAATCAGCTACTTGCAATTAAGTATGTGACACTTGTCGAATACGTCGCCTGATCGTCTCATTTGACAAAGAGATTTATTGTACATGTAATTTAATGAAAAATTCGTTTTCTTTCCGGACACCTAGAGCACGGGTGCGCAAATTCCAAGTGCCAGGTGTCCTTGGTGACTGATATGTGTTGTGGGTCCTCAGTATGGTGCTTGGTTCATGTTACGCTTATGGCGTCCGTAGCTTAGAAGTGCCTTCTAGATTTTTGGAAAGTATGTGCACTCTTCCCTCACCCAATGTTGAGTATGGGGACATATAAAACGGTTGTGCTGTTGCGTGTGATGTATATAGTGTTTGCATCTCTTTGTTCATTTGTGTTCGAAGCCTGAAGTGCAGTAGAATTTTTATTGATAGGACGCAACAACTGTCATTTATTTATAGCCGAGCCTCATTTTTTCGAAAATATTGTTATCTCTATCAACAGCGAGTTAGTGTTTTACGTATATTAATTTATTTACCGTGAATGACTCCTTTGTTAGTACTTCACAGCATATTGTAAACTCTTCTTCATACATTCTTTTCACGTGTCTTGCAATGGTCTCATGGTATTAAGGGTGCACTACCTTGTTTAACTGCCCCGGCCGAATCGTCTTTGTTACTGCTTCTTTCTGTATATTTTTATTAAGCGCTTTCATATGAAACGTCATTTCCAAAGAGTATACATGTGTGCGGTTTCTATTGAATTCTGAATGCCCACCGTCTTAGCTCACTACGAGGTCCTTGTGTAATGTATGGTAATGGACATCAATTTCTTGATAAATATTGACGCTTATTGTATGCGGATATATTCGTTTGTTTAAATAACATTTAATCGCAACACGAATTACATTTATCCACTCTTATTTACTGGCAAAGCGACTTTCCAGATTTTTTAATTCATTCATGCACGACGTTGTGCTGTGTAGTCTGGTTCGTAGGAGTAAACACTGATTATACCATCTTTAGTACTAAGTGTGTCTCACCTGAGACTCCACGTCATCATGCTTTAACTATTCACGTCTTGAAATTACGTTCACAGTTCCTTAAGTAAAGCATGTACATAATTTCCAGTCCTGCGATGGAATACCGATAGGGCGAGAATTTTCGCACTCATGCACACAGTCCTGGGGCTCACCCAGACACTTGTGCAAATGGGTACCCGGTCTGTTTCCCGCGGGTAAAGCTGCCGGCACGTGGCGTTGACCACGCAAACATTTAGCCCACGAAGGCCCAAAGCTCCCGCTTTGGGCCTTCGTGGGCTGTTATAGTTTGAATTATACCTTGTAACTGTACCTAAAACTTGTTGCCTGTTTGCTATACTTACTGGGCACCATTTTGGTGTACCGTTCTTAAGCATGGTTTTTGATGCCACACAAACTTAGACCATACATTAGTAATTTAGCGTTGAGGACTATTTGTCAAATTATTTATACGAATATACACTTCAGGTTTGTTTGTATTGAACTGATTATTAGTAATCGTAGAGTTGTTTTGTAAACGTTTAATCAGCTGATATTAAATTATTTACACAGTTGAAACTGATATGTGTTCTAACTGCCGTCACGAAATTTTAGTTGGATGTCAGCAGATACGTGAAGCATGTTCAAGAAGCATTTCGTAAGACAGGGTGTCATTGCTGTGTTCAGTGTTCTGTTAATATAATTAGTACATTATCAGTCTTAAGATTCTCCTTTCGGGCCATTTTTTAGCTTGCTTGTATTTGACCATTTACCCGCCTCCTATGGTGTGTCGCCCTTGCATACAGGCATGGAATAGTAACACGTATTCATTATAAGGGAATTCCCAAAGGCTCAAAAGCAGCTAATTCAATAAATTAACTACATTCGAACTCGGTTATAACGTCATGAAAGGGACTGAATATTTTGTGTCGTTATAAACAAGTGTTGTTCGAACCGAGGAGTATAATGTTATGATTAACAGGAATTAATTGGTATCAAGCAATATCTGACGTTCTAGACGAAGTGTCGCATAAACCGGTGTTGTTATAACTGGGTTACACTATATTAGCGAACTACCTTTAAACTATAAACAAGGCTTTACAGATAAGGTTTTGGGCTATTGCATCTGGAACACCACAGCGATATTTGGGCTTGGCAATACAGACTAACCGGTACAACACTATCTCCGACTCTTGGAGCATATTGAACAATCGGCGACAACCATTGTCAGAAGAGCCAGTATAATCCTAATAACTTACAGTTCCATTGTTATGAATCTTTCCATTCAGGCCGGCGTTTAAAGAAATTCAATGCCCCGTAATTAATCCACGTACATCTACACACGTGCATTTGAATTCACTACAGGTGTAATTATAACTTGTATAGTACAGCACATTTTGTGATGCAAGTGTAGATGGGGTGAAGTCGAATAGTAATCGCGTGGAAGTATGCTCTTTTACCACGCAGCTTCCTTCTTGGACGTGCAGTGTAGGGAAAGCTGCACGGTAAGATTGGCAAATAGGTGCACACTCCATACCGAAAGAATTTGTTCTCATTGGGTCCTACGTTTAAAAATTAGTGTTATTTATATGTAAACACTTGCTTTTATTCAGACCTTGGTGATCAGATGCAAGTACCGCACTTGATATGCAAGTTGTTGACAGTAGGAATTAAAGCTGTTGAATAATTTCCAAGGCTGTTATCTGTTCAGCCACGTGTACGCCAGCTCTAGAGCCCAATTAACCTTGGGGCCTCTTGGAAAAATAAGTTGAGTCCTAGGTTGCGAACTATTGTCGTGTGGAAGGCTGTTCATGTTTCAGACTTAGGTTGGGACGGGAAGGTACGTGCAAACTGTTTGTTAATCCACTCTTTTGAAGAAATTAGGCGTTAGAATTACACGTCATTGCATTTGCAGATGTTTGGCTTAGCTATTGTTCGAATTTATCTGGCCTGTTGCACAAACGTGTGTCGGCTAGGGATGCACAAATCCCGGGTTCCAGGTCGCGGTGGAGACTAAATTTTGTATGGTGGTTCCTAATATTTGCGAGTTGGTAGTGCACCAAGCCCTATTTTTATGCCCGTTTGTTGAACCCCCCCTTGCCAGTTTACACCGCCTCTTACTTTGCGCTTTCTCATTTTCGGTTTAACGCCCGTTGGCTGGTCGCGTTATGTTGTGCTAACCCTTAATGTCTTATGGGAATGCAGTTTTGTTATTTCGCCCACCTTTTCAGGAAAGTAACTGTGGCCTAGAAGAAGGGCTGGGTGTATTGGGTTTTCCTTCATGTTACTACTGTCGTTTAGAATTTTGAAGTGGTTCGTGGATTTTTTGGAAATTAACTGAGTCAGGTTGAGAGCACGTCGGATTTTAGACGCGTGTAGCTGTTGTTCCATAAAGTCGTCTGGAGTATGTCGAGTTCATCCTGGAGACTGAACGCTGATGACCTGATGCTGTGTGCAGCGGTGGCCAGCACTGGATGTTTTTTCACACGTCTTAACGCGCGAGGCTGCAACGAATGAACTTATTGAGCTTAGAACTCTTCTCTACAATCCATGAAAGCCATTAACATTAAGGAACAGAAATCGGCTACTGTTGGTATATGCACCAAACCGTGCTTGTGTGATTGTGTCCGTTGCAGTATTCATGCTCTGACGACGTAAGCGTTACGCCATAGCACAAAAGGGCAATACCATATCTTCTTACCTGCCACAGATTTGGCCCTCTAGAATGTTCCACTTAATAACTGAAAATATAGCCGTGTTATACCGGATGTACAACGTAAAGCGGAACCCGCCCATAGTTGCAATACTGCTTTGTGACGGATAACGCTGCATGTTTTGCAATACGCGGTTTACACATTAACGCTTCTCAGACTGTTTCATAATTCGGCTATATGGTTGCCACCATTCTTGTAAAAGAGAAAACTCTGAACGAATTTTTGTAGGTCTAGCTCACAAACGGTACCTCCCACTTCCGCCTGCTTACGGATTTGACCGAAAGCACCGCCCCATATTCTTGACAGTGACGTGATTTAATCTACGCCACGGCGTTCTTGGTGCGTAAAGCATTAAGGGATGAAAATGTTTTAGAGTTTAAAGCATATGGAACAGAAAATTATCACACAAACATGTGTACTTCCGTTGTCCACTCAGATTGCCCTCAAAGAGGCCATTTATTCTGAGGCTTGCAGTTTGTTTAGTGGTCGGCTGCACTTTTGTAAGCGCTAGTAGAATTACATATTTAAGATGATCGTCAGACACTTTCGATCGAAACTTCCTTAATTTTGTTCTTAACTGAAAATACCTGATCGCCAGTACGCCAGCTGCTTCTATGAATGACACCACATTTGCAACAGCCCACCTTCAACGTTGTTTACCAGAGTAAAATATACTGGTTAATTTTGTCCTTTCTCCAGTCACGTCCCGTTATGTTGACTTATTATAGAGTATTTTATATGAATGTTTTATTTAAACTTGACGCAGTCATGCTTGGTGAATGAATTGAACGAGTACTCATCAGATGTGTTGTGAAATTGAGCAGATCTGCCTCAGAAACGTTAACGAAAGATGTCTGGAGAAGTGGTAGAGTTGTTCAGACATAACTTCACCATGTGATTCGACACATGGAAGGCTCGTTTTGAGCGGCGAGGCTTCTGATGGAAATGATTTTGAAAGGGATGTTATGTGGATACAGCACTGTCATTGACAAAGCTCTTTCCTGAAACCAGTCTCATTATTTAATATCTAGTCCTTTTACACTGACCCGAATCTGCAAGAATACCAGAGAGTTACCCGAAGTATGGAAAATGTTCCGTAGGAAGAAAGTTGCAAAAGGATGAAAAATGTATGCTCTTTGGGAGAAGTCATTATAGTTGCTCGACATTGTAGAGTGTTGCCGCGTGTCCAGAGTGTCTGTATTTCTGCTGGACGATTTTCGATATCGATGCCTGAGATTACGAAATCCTTTGTGAAAGGTTCGACGCTCGTCTTGGATGTCGAAAACTCCTGCCTGAAAAGAATCGTTTCAGAAACGTATCCCACATGTTTCTGGAATTTGCACTGGTCTTTTCTTCGTGCAGTGTGTCCAAGATAATGCCACCCAACACGACTGTGGAATTTATATGTGTGTGTGTGTGTGTGTGATTTCTGTTTCGTTTGTGTCAATTGGAACGTATCTTATTAACGTGAATAATATGGCAATGATAACCATATAAAAAGCTTAAAATGACAGTCTCATAATTAGGACAGTACTGGTCATAATGGCCGGCCGGGATGGCGTAGTTGGTATGGCTCGCTACGGTGTGTGCTTCTCAGGCAGCAAGTCTCTGCAGACAAACATCTCTTCACCACCACCACCACCACCTTAAATTCTGTCCTGGCCTAAAATTTCCAAACTGAGTTCAAAAAAGGGTTTTATAAAACAATACGCTACATCGAGGCCATGCCGCGTCAGTTGCAATGCGTCATATACAAATTTTGATACGACCTCTCATTACGGCACGCGAGGACCTAATCCAGTACGTCTTTATGTATACATTTTTAAAATTAGATAGTTCTTATACTTCTATATTGTACATTTTATGGTTTATAATTATAAAACTAGTGACTAAAGGTATTCTGCCATATAGCCGCTGTTCATATTCCATCAGTGCAGTGAAAATAGAAAGGATTGAAAATTAGTAAGTCCACTCTTAATTACATATTTCTATTAGTATAGATACCCACTTTTTGTATGTCAGGTGTATTGTCACTGAATATTTTTAGCATCCAGGGAGCTCGATGGGTCCTAAAACGTGCAGATGCGGTAAAAAATGGGAAGAGAGGTGTCTTTCAACTTCAGATGTGTTTGCACTTTCCCCGGCCATAATCGGCTGACACTCTGAACGAAATTATTGACCTCCTGCTGCTGCTGCTAGTGTTCAATTTTTTTATTTTATTTTGCGAAGCAGTTATTACTCAAGTATGATTTCCTTATGTGTTCAGTTTGTCGGATTTAAACTCAGAGTTATGCACTGTCACTTGTGTGTAATAAGTGGTGACTAAAAAATGTCGTTTTGTATGTCGTATATGCAGGTACGCACATGTTCTGTAACCAGATTTCACATTTCTGACTCCAGTGGTGCATTAGTATATCACCATCAAAGTTGAAGTTAAATATAATTTTATACATGTGACTTGTATTCTTAACGTAGGTTATTTACTTTTGGACAGTTCATTTATAATTTCAGAATCTAGATATCGTGTGCCTCTAACAGAAATGAGTACCAGGAACATTTCCTGGGGGGTAAAGGCGGCCGGTGCATAGGGCTAAGGGCTGGCAAACTTATCCTCATGTGCCGATTGTCTTGAAGTCTGGGCGCTTCAACCTCCTGGAACCCTCAGGGCCTGTCCAGGCCTCTAATGGGATTGCTTTAACTTTAGATAGCGTGTCGTTCACACCTGGTTTGTTTCTTAGTGCCTGTCACGTTATTACCAGTTGACAGTGGGGTAATGTCTAATGCCTACATTAGTTCCGCAATAATTCCGTAGATGGCCCAGAAATTGAGATGAACACTACGCACAAACTGCACGGTTGTCATAAACCTTCCATGGTTCCCTTTAAAGAAATAAGATATTCTAGGGGGGGGGGGGAGACAAAAAGTCGTAGGGGTCACTCTACCAGGTTGCACGTGCGGTAATCATTAGTTACAGGTATTGGTGAATTAACACTGTAAAGACGAAGCGCAGACTGCGTTATTTAAAGACCCATTTCGTACCGCGCAGTAAGCACTTCGTCTTGGTTATAAACCCAGTCAGTTTATGGTGTAATTGGCACAAGTCGCTGTTTGTTCTCAGATAAATATAAAACACATAAATACAATGTGCGCAGAGCGTACAGTTGTTGAATGTTAAACCTGTTGGTGCATCACGTGACCATTAGGCTTTAAAAGGTTAACGCGCAGATTTCATGCGGCCGAAATCTTTTACTGTGCACTTCGCTGACATATCGTTCGTGAAACAGCAGCTTGTCTTAACCCACCGATTCACAGTTTTACAGGAGGCAGCAACCGATCCTCAGTAGTTAAAGACGCTTAAGCGTGCTACATTTTAACGAAAATATAAGAAATGGTTTTGGGGGGGGGGGGGCACAGAATTTTGACGGAAGGTTTGTGACTGTTTATTAATGCGGCAATCTTCGTTTGACGAATTTTGTGGGTTACGGTAAATTGCCGTTTCGTGACCGAAATATTCCGCTGCTGCGACAGGCCTGCGCGCTTAGGAATTTAATTAAAATATATACAAAGCCGGTCTGTGTGTGTCCGTGATAAGAGAGGAATGTATTATTTGATAGGCTTGTATTGATATTGCAGAAGGCGTATGGCCCGTGGGAAAGTTTTTTTTTTTTTTTACAACTAAATTGATTTACATTGAGTAGGCTAAAGGCTCATTCAGTCTTACACGACTGGACGAGTGCGTTGAGTAGGATGTGGTCATTTCGTGAAACTTCGGGTAGTAACCGGAAATAGCCGAACCGTTTAGCAAAGCCATGTCGCCCAAGTCCCGTATCCAATCACACAGAGGGCCGTGCGCCGAATGCGTTGTTGTGTCGGACCATTTACCTTGGAGAGGCACCTTTCAAATGGTCCGTGGTCGCCGTACCGTGCGGTATATGGGGGTCAAACACGGGCTTGCAGTGTAAATGAAAAGGCAGTCCAGAATGTTAGCAACACGGCAGTGTAAGAGCACAGTCGTAGTCCGTTTTGTGTGTAAGTTAATTAATTAGTCTTAGAGATAACTAGAGGAGCAGGGATGCTAGGGCTGAGCAGTCCGGGGTTCGAATTCAGTCAGGGGGAAGATATTTTCTCTTCAGACCGTCCATACCGGCCCAGTTTCATATTCAATGGGTGGCGTGCCCCTTTTCCGGGGGGGAGGGGGGCGGGTGAGTAAAGCGGCCCGGGCGTGCAGGTGAAAACTCACCCCTATCCAGTGGCAAAGTTAAGAAAAAATGGAGGTATACCTCTTTTGTCCACTGTATGTAGTCACAGCGCAGGCAGGGTGACTGCACCTCTTCAAAGATACCGTGCTGGGGAAGCACATAGGCCATAGGACGTTGCAGACATGATAAAATCAGATTCGTTTGCATATTCCCTGGATATATTTAGGTGTACCGGCTCTCCTGCCAAGGGATAAAGCGGCCACGGCATAGCCCTGCCCACCCACCCACCTGTGCCGTCATGTCATGTTATAGAGTAAACTTTAATCAGTGAAATGCCTTCATATCACTACCGCCGTTTTCCGTATCCGGCCAAGACGTACTTTAGCACACTTACCATATCTCATGTCATTCTTTTATAACGTCAGCATTTAATTATATAATTCGTGAAATAATATTTTAAATTAAAGCGTCTTGATCGTTTTCCGGCTGTCTTCGTGTCTGACAAGGTTATTCCAAGCAGATGTGATTGAACGGCTATGGATACTGTTCAGTGAAACAGTGGGAATAAATAATATGAAACATTGCCAGAATTCGATATCTTGAATTCAGGAAATTGGAAATGGAACCAAACCGTATCTTGAGTTCCAAACTTGGGCTCAACGATATACCAGAAAGTCAGTGTTGTGCAAATTCATCTCACTGAATATGCATAAAATCGAGAGATTATGTTCCAGTCACTGATTGTTCTGGAACGCTGTATGTTAAGTTGCTTGTAAGTAAATGCAGTAGTGAAGCACCTGGGACGTAGAATACCAGATGTAAAGGGCGCTGGAACACGAATCATCCACTTATTTATTGCTGAGTTCGACATTAAATGTAGTTTACTGTACAGCTCTTCGCCTTCGCTGCATGTTGATAGGCGCAGGATGTCGCAAATACGAGGGTTATTTTCTCCGTACTGCAGTCAGTACACTGTATGTGGCACGTTGAATCTGCTTCGTTTGAGTAAGCGCTTTTTTGTACTACCTGTATGATGGAATTTGACTTTATACCAGTTTTGTACCTCAGTTATTAATTGGGAGAGACAGCATAGTTCTGTTTTGGAATCTCAGAGGATTGGCTCCAGCACTGTCGTGTTGCAGGCAACCTTGAGGTTTTATTGGCTTGTGATAAATTTCGAATAGAATCTGTTCAAGAAATTGGATGGGAGGACGTGGACTGAATTTTTCTGGCTCGCGACAGGGATAAGATGGGGGCTTTAGTGCACACGGTAAGGAATCTTCGGGCACCATTCAATGTGAATTGACAAGCTAAAGAACTGTTAGTTTCTGAAGAAAGACACTTGTCTCGTGGAGTTAGTTGTAGTCGCAGTAACTGGTGGAACAGTGAGATATGGAAGTGTTGGATGCCGTCTGGAGCATATTCAGCACCAGAAAGGCGCACGTCATGTAGAAACTGCGGAGTACGAATTTTAGGAGTTCAAATATATGTTTCTGTTTGAATGTGACTGTCATATTCATACACGCTTCATGTATATATGCTGGCCGGAGGGACACGTGTTAAAAATCCGGGCATTTGTACCCTCACTCCCAACCGCATGCCGTCCCTTTGTAACCGCTAGCCGGAAGAACCGGTTCTGCTGAACGAACTGGTGAATTGTACTTTATGTCCTGTGTCTTCTGCCTGCACACATGCTGGAAGTTGCTCACAATACAGACCTTTTGAAAAGATACATAAAAAGCACATCTGTGCAGCACAGAGAATGGAAGTAGGTGCTAGAAAAAATGTTTTGAAGAGGAGAGCTACTGATGCAGCATGCTGACGAAAGCAAGGAGTTCAGTGTCGCTGCGAGAGTTAAGCATCGTCAGTAAACAGAAATGTCACTTCATTTCTCAGGTTACTCGGTTCTGAAGGCGAAGAAAGTACGTTCCTTCGAAATTTCAGTCCCTTTACCAGTCGACTGTGTGTGTCATACGACTAGAATCGTCACAGCTTTTTTTACGTTGCATCTTCAGCGATGTTTTAGGGGTTGAATATGCTTCGCATTTTCAGGGCACACTATTGAGTTGTTCCGTTATTGTGCCTCGCGGATTGCGTGCGCAAACTTTATTTTCCTCGGTCTGCGTTCTCATGTAGACGACATAAAAAATGGCTTACAGCAGTGCAATTCAACGGGGTTCGGCGAAATTCTTTAGACAGAAGATTTCCGTCGTCTGGGACGCGACGCCGAGTAGATTGGTATGTTGCTACCAGCGTTTTGGAATATCCTGTTGCCTCTTGTCTTCAGTTTAGTCTAAGACATGCTTGTACAGTACGTGGCATCATAATCACAGTTCTTAGGTTTAAACCAGATAACCGACAAGAATAAGTCGCCTCTTATTTATGACAGTAGCCTTGTCCGTGTGTTTTGAAAGAAGGTGTACCGCACGATATCCTTATTTTCGGCAAAGCCACGAGGAAGTGTAATTGAATAGTAAGAATACAAGTCTTCAGGACTGCGATGCTGAGTGATGTGATAGACATGTCCTAGCTTTTTTTTTGGGGGGGGGGGCTGCTGCCTGCGTCGTCATATGCCCTGAAGTTAGAATGTTCTGAGTAATGCGTGGCGTCACTTCCCAGAGAACCATAACCCTGATGTTCACCAACATAAGAACTTCGAATTGTATGTCGCATGTACTGTATTATTTTAGCTGGTGAGAACTCTGCTTATTTATTATACCTACCCTAGAATGCTGCGTAATTCATTTCCCATACTTAACGTGTGAATATTGCTTGTGTTATAAATGTAGTATGCTGTCCAAGTGTGACACAATACAGGAGTTTCTAAAGGGAGAAAATTGTATGCATATGATGCCAAGCGAAGGGGCACTTTGGGGATATGTGCAGACATTTTTTAAATCCGAATATCTTAACGGAAGAAACTGCTTACGTTCAGATTTATGTAGTTGTGTTTGACGGAAATCTAACGATTTGTTTTAACTACTTGCGTTTCTTTAGCACAGACAGGGTGGTAATAGTAAAGTAGAGCCATGAAATATTTTGTGAAAGGTGTGGATTGGTTTATCTGGTACAGACTAGGCTAGTTGCAGTGTCTTGTGAACATGGGAAGAAACCTTCACATTCCATAAAAGTTGGGGAATATGTTGATCAGCTGAGTGGATGTTAGCTTTCCATTATGAATTCTGATTTGTGAAGTCGGTTGGTTGGTTGGTTGGTAGGTAGGTAGGTCGGTAAGTAGATAGATAGGTAGGCTAGTTGGTGGAAAACCATATGTGAAATTGTGTAGTGTGAGCGGAGGCATATTGCTTGATAAAGATGCTTATGTAAGAGTTTATTCAGATTCATATACCCATAGTCCTGCATGCGTAATGCGACTGAAAGGTGTTCAAACTCAGAAAGTTTGAAATGTCATTGGTGCTTACACCTGCAGCAAGCACAAAGGCCCACGTGGCCACATTTTTGTTAATGTAAAATTTAAATGCCATTGAAGGTGTGTGTGAGGGGGGGGGGGTTAGTGATTACTGGCGTATTTGAGAAACAGCTACTTGATGTTACGTCGCAGAAGCCGAGTCTTAATTGGAATATGATTTACTAATGATGCCAGCACCATATATCATTACTGACGGTGATTCTTGGATATGGCGGTTAAAAGAAAAACTGTTAATACTGTCAGTAAAACTATAAGTTCACATCGTATCTTATTGCATATGAGCTCACTGCAGGTCTTCATTTACCGTATGTTTTGGGGGTTATGAATGAACTCATCCGCATTCAGAAAGGCCATAAACATTTCACTATCAGTACGCAATTCATACACTTCATGTGTTCTGGGGCTTGGGGGGGGGGGGTGAGGAATAGCCCTATATTTTGATATTCTGCAGAATTTGAATGTATGACGTGCTACCCTGCGTGTTTTTGTATGGAATGTTCATTTTTTTAATTTTTTCATATTTCAGCTGTTAGAATTAGGGTTAGAACGGCGATCTTGCATGGATCGTGAAAAACTGATTTCCATTCATTAAGAAGCTCTGAAGTTCGAAATACTTATGGACAATTTGTCACGTACTTTTATTATGAGCCGTGTGGTCGCTGTGAAAGTGACAGTTTGTGAATTAAATACAGACGTTGGTTTGTAGCAGGTAAGACTAAACCATATTGTCCATCGCTTATTTTTTGGCCGAACATCACAACCGTTATTGTGGGCTGGTTCTCGGTCAACGTTTTGAAAGTCACAATAATTGGAAGAACCTAAATTCTATATAATTTAAAAAGTGTGCCCGCGGCCCTCATAACACAATCTGGTGAGCTACGGGTTGGACGCCTGCTGTAACCAAGTGTTCGCAAGGTCTCGGGTTAAATTCTCCTTCAACAAACCTGGGTATCCTAAAAAGTTTTTGTTGTTCTTCTCAGACCCTAGAGGCAAATCCTAGGATAGTACCACATTAGGCTCTGACCACTTCTTGACGCAGCTTTGCATGTTTCACTCGTCATAGTACCATGCTACAAAATAGTATAAGTTATTGACAGCATCATTAAATAAATTATATATATCACTAAGTAAAAAAAAAAAAAAGGTAAAGTGTTCCCGTTACAGGCCCGGTGTGGCCCAGAGGGTGGGTATAGGTATAGCTCTACTCTTCCATGACCGCGGCAGTACAAGGGGGGTGAGTGTTAGCAGCACGCCCCGGCCGCACTTTGCCCCCGGGAAAGACCCGGTACTCATTTTACAGGAGGCTGGGTGGGCGCCAGGGCCGGTCTGGACGAGCAGAAAATCTCGTCCCCACCGGGATTCGATCCCGGGCCGTCCAGCCTGTAGTCAGTCGCTATACCAACTGAGCTACCCGGCCCGTATAAATCAGTAAGTACGTATATAAATTGGCGGTGTAATGTTACATCTGAACCTTTTCATGGACCAGCACAAATCCCACAAAAGAATTGCTCATATAACTCTGATGTATTGCTGTAATGTCATCGAGTGAAACTGCCAGGCTCTGCATTCATTCGTTGTAGACCTGCAGAAGTATCATTTGATTGCAATTGCCACCTTTCAGAGTCTGCTAAAGCCAAAAATTACCCATCACTGGCATCTGTTAACACCTGATGTCCTGTCTTTTTATGGAACCCAGGCGTTTCATAATTCCATGCAGGATGCCTTTTAAATTGATTTACTGTTGGCTGCATTTTGATGCGCTTACGCTATGAAGGTATCAGGCTAGTATGCTTTTTTGTAACATATACTCCGTGACCACGCTTGCTGTTGGGAATATGAAGTGTTAAATGTCTATTTGTAGTTCAGTAATGGGACTGACTTTGGCCAAGACAGCCACTGATCAGAGGTACTGAAAATTACTTTATTCAGTATGTTTTGTTTTCATGTGTGTTTACATCTATATCACCTTAACTTACTGTCAGTTTTATTGCTTCTCGGCCTTCTACCCCACAAAGTGAGTATTGTGCTGCTACCACTGTGGCCAGTTCATGATGTCTCTTGTAGACAAAACTTATTATCTTGCTTTGCTTTGTTTCTGCATTTGTATAAATTTTTTATCTTTGTCTCTGGCCATAGGATATTTGGCTAAAAAGTATCCCCAGTAATCTTACTGTAGTTGGAACAATGTTAGAGCGTGACATTAGATGGTACATGTTACATTGTATTCTGCACCAGGTGCTACAAGAAAGCAGTTGTTCACTCCAAATATATTGGCATTAAAAATCATTATGAGGTGCACAGCACAATGTTTATATAAGGCAGGGTTGCACAGATTTTCCAAAAATATAGGAGCCACCTTAAAATTCTGTGTCCCATAGGGGTAAACATGAAACCAGATCCACACTGAGGACTCATGGGTTTTAGCCACCACCATACAAAATTTGGACGCCCAGCTGATCTAGCATCTGGGATTTGTTCACCTCTGATGTACAGTGTCCTAAACTAAATGATAATAAGGCGTAGCAGGCATTTTGTGGCTTGTGCCTTTGTAATTACTTTGTCTCAGGATGTTTACTAAACGTTTACAAAAAGCAAGTCGCCGATTCACAATTAGACTTCGTTTTGGAAACACTAGAGTGTTGAAGTGCACCTGAAAATTGTTCATGTTTAGCATATGTTAAGGTTATTTGTTTTTGGCTAGTGAAACCTGGCAGAGCTGGTGGACAGGCCTGCTTTGTATGTGGGGAGCCAAGGGTGGGGTATTTTTTTATTTGTTTGTCTGTCTACTGTTACTATTGCTGTGTGACTTGCTCCTAGCCGTCTGATTGAAAATTTCAACATCCAAAAACTGACAGGTGTTCTGTAATGAGTGCATATTGATGGAAAGCAGTTCAGTTTTAACCCCTTGGCATTCTGTGGTATCTGTTGAGTGACCATGTTTTCTGTTAGCAGTACATTAGTTCTGCTGACTATATGGTCCTTGAAATAAATATAGTAATTCAGTTACGTAAAGTCTTGTTTTGTACAGGGCTTCAGTAGAAAGTGAAATTCTTGTGAAAGAGCTTTTAGTGATAGCCCATCATTTCTTACTGGAGTAGAAGCGATTATCATATGGAGTGTTTACCAGGAAACTGTTGTAGCTGTTAAACATCTTATTATGGTTTGTGCTAAAATAATTGTCTCTTTTTGTAGTAACATGCCTGTGTGATGTGATATTCAGTAAGCTGAAATGGACAAATCACAAACACATGGCCAGACTCTAGCATAATTTTTGATAATCTTCTGTGACTTGATGTGTTGAAGCAGCCAGCAAACATATGGTGTTTGAAAATATCAGTAAACTTAAGATTAGGTTCATGTGCAATAGGGTGGGCATTCTTCTTTAGTGAAGTGTACTTTATATTGAGTAATTAGTTCATTTACAAAGTTTATTGTGCTGTAGCATGTTACAAGACACTTGATTAAATGTAGTCAGCATTAACCAACCTACATCATGTAATATCCCAGATGAGTGAACACCATTGTTTAATTATTTTAGTATATGTGTAGTACCTGTTGCTTGCTTCATTTGAAGTTGCTCTACCTACAAGTAGACATTTTGGCCTAATGTGGGTGCCAGAAGTCACTTGCTGGCTGGGGGCTGGGTTTCTGGAGAGTGCCACTGCATTAGACAGTTCTGGCTCTGTAAAATACCAAATAACAATGCATGACACTAGTTGCTGCAGGTGTTTATTTAACTGGTCCATCCAGGCTGCTGTTTGGGCTGTTGAAGTTGGGAGGTCACTGATTCCACAATAATGAGGGAGTGGAAGTGGCTGTTGGTGAATGGTTCTAAGTGCTAGGGCCAGACGTGTACTGCAGCGAAATCTTAAACTTTTGCCAGGATGGGACAGATGCATTATTGTGCTCTGGGATTAGGTTGAAAAATAATATTGAAGTGGAGTAAATGGACTGCATTTAATGTAATTGCTTGTCATTTAATTTATGTAGCTTGCAGAATGTTATTTGTTAAACATTCTTCATGGTTATGTTGTGTAACAGCTGATGTATACTATTGACATTTTGTGATAGGTGCGATGTATTTGTATTACTTTGTTCTGGGATGTTAATGCAGCATGCATTTTGTATTTGTTTACCTACACCCCATTTTGAAGGTTCAAGCGATCCAAGAATATGGAAGACTGAGGTTTTTTGTGTTTTATTTTTAGTAGTCAGATTCAAACAGAATGCCAAGAGGAAAAAAAAATGTCAGAATGTACATTTATATAACTTAGATTTGTGCTATGGGTCATTACTTTAGTTTATGTCACAGTTATTTCTAGATTTATCCCTGTGTGACAGAGATAGTGCTGATATATAATTGATCTTTGTAATGTGTTGAAGGGCCAGACGTTGGCTTCCATGTACCAAGTGCTGGTTTTCCCCAGCAGCAAGGAGGAGGGGCTGGTCCACCAAGTGCACCCCCTTTGAGGGCTATCCATCATCCACATCACAGTGGTAACCCTGCTATTCCACCACCACACCAACCACAGCCTCAACAACAAGCACAGACACAACATACTGGGGGACCCCAGGGCCCTGCGCCAACTTCAACGCCTCCTGGACCCACTGAGATGGGTAAACAGGGTCCACCACATATGCAGGGTCAACCACCAATGCAGCAAGGTCAGTGTGTGTCTTTACACATGTACCGCCATATCCAGAGTCTTGTAGTTAGATATAATGTATGTATGTGTTCCTTCAGTACTAGCAGTAGTTTATTTACAGAAAAATTATGTGCAGGTATTGGATACCAGCTTTCATGAATGGGCACTGCTGACATTTCATAACAACAGTTGTCATGCAAATTGTATAAAGTGTAGCCTAGAATCCATACCAGTTGTTCATTAATGTAGTGTGACAGATCATAACCTTCAAGGAGAGGGACTGTAGCAGTTGCTTAGATGGACATGAATCAGTCAAATGATGGCTGTGGCATGGATACTTTAGTGTGCCACTCAGGCAGAAGCCAGGCTGTTTGAGGTCTGTATTGTGGATAATTCATCCCCAGAGTTTATTATTTCGACCTTAAAATTCCCCACTTGTGAACATTGCTATTCTTATATTGTTGAAGAATACCCTTTTTGCTTGGAATAGTTATGTAACTACAAATCTGTAAACCTGTAGTCTGAAAGTGAATTTTTGGAATTGGGATAAAATTGTCCCTGTGTTGAAACACCTTGCCATGAAAACATTTGTAGAAGCAGGTAGTAGGATGTATATATCCTTCTTACCTACCCAGAAAATGTGAGTGTGGGATTATAAGTTTATGATCATGGTATAGCAGACCAAATTTTAGTATTTAATGTACAGCTAAGAGTGTTACACTGCAAGTGTTGCGCTGTTCATTATGCTGGAAAATGTGTGCTTTCTTTAAGTGTCATGCTGAGATACAGCATTTATGTTTTTAAGAGGATCAGTAGTTGAATGCATTTATTTGCTATTATTTTCTTGATTGTGTAGAAATTTGTTGAAATAAACATGAAAGTGTTTAGAAGTATGGAAGTTAGCATGAATATGTAGTTGTGATTGTGTTTATTTACCAAAATAATTATTACATTGTATATTTCAGGAGGGCAAATGCCAATGAACTTCGTATCAAATCAGCCGAGGACACCAAGTTCACAGGTGAGGACGTATTTCTTTACTGAAAGACTGTAAGATTGGTCATTCATTACTGCTATTCAATATATTTCTTATTTTTACAGTCCTTCTTTCCACGTGGCCCGGCACCACGGATAACAAACCACAGGAATCAGGTTGTAAATATGCAGCCTAATAATGTTGGACAACAAATGTTCTCACAGCATGTAAGTTTCATATTAAAAAAAAATGTGTACTGGGAATACATAAGGTGATTTTGGTTGGACTGATTACATGATTAAATTTTTATATGTTAGGTTTCATTTCACCATTTTTCTCTGCTACATTTGAAATTTCTTAGAAGCAGTAATTTTTCTAAATACACTGAAACATGTAACAACTCCTATTCTGTTAAGTACTCCAAATGTCACAGAATGTCAGGCGTGTGTTAGTTGTGGTTCTCAAAGTGGTGTTGATGAAGATTCAGGGCACTGTCAGTTGCAGACCTTTCGGAGGAGTTTACTGCCTCCGTCTTAATGTGTCATGAAAGCGGATGAAGCATGCTGCTCTGTAACAATGGTAACTACCTTGTGTGTACCATTTGACATGTCATACCCCACTAGCCCACAGTGTTTATTGTCTTGAGAAGGAGGAGTGTCAGAACAGTTTTATATCTCTGTATTTTGTATATGTGTTCATGAAATAATTTGATATAGTGCATCTTGTGAAGCTCCGATTAAGTAATTTTCTCCATTCACCCATTGTCCCCGCTGAAGTAGGTCATTCCTTATCTGATAGGGGGATGCGAAGGGGGCTGTCAATTTTGTTGTACTGCATAGTATACGTTGTATTTTCTTCTGTTGTTCAGGGCTGTGTTTTCATTAGTGGTGGGTTTATCATGTTTGAGGTGGTTTTGAGGTTGTGCATTATGTTATACTGTTATATTTATAGGTATATGTATATGTTTCACAGACTATATAGTATTATAAAGAATGGGTAGGTTCTCTTTCCTGTCTGGGGCGTGGCTTTAACTGACCACCCAGATGTGGCACTGGGTTAAGGAAAGAGTTGAGTTATTCCGCTACTCCACCTCTTGGCCTTCATGTTTTTTACAGGGCTGACTTTACCTATCTTGGTTAATGCATTTCAGAATATTAAACTGAAAAACTACCATTGCTAAATTGTTGAGTTTCAAATATAAAATTTAAGTAGTGGTATCTGTATATTCATCAAATACGGGGTCAGACAATATGAATCTGGGACTGATGTTGTTGCACCTGTATTTTTTTGCATGTAAACCATTTTTTGTGAGATCATTCACATTATGAATGCAGGGAATTAGTGAAAAAAAGAAGCTCAGGCCATCTGTAGCTACTGCCCGTGTATAATTTGTGTTTGTTTAGGAGATCTGTATGAAGTTTGTTCCCTGCGGTCGCGCAGGTAGTACAAGTAACCATAGTCATACATTTGAAGATCTTGTAGAGACCTGACAAACCAATCCACACTGTTACTGGAGACTATGTGGAACATACAATACATAAGGCAACTGTTGTGTGTATTGTGCAAACTGTTCAGTAAACGGTGAATGACTTAACCATCAGTGATATAGTAAGGAAATTTTAATTATACATGGTCAACTGAGAGTTCAAAAATAATAAGCAACTAAATTACTTTAATATCTATGTACACATAACTTTTTTTCTTAAAAAACCTAAATTGACTTCTGTTTAGTTCAAACCTTATGTTTCAGATGAAACTGCCTTTTCATTGTTCAGTGCTGTGTGCAGGACTTACATTTGTCTCCCTCTTTTTCTCCTTCACTGCACCAACCACCCTTACAATTATTACACATCTTGATGATGCTGGATATGTTGCATGTGACAAGCTCTTTGTCCACATATATGCAGGTACTGAAGTCAACACCCTTCTCATTGCCTGGTTGAATGCATTTCTTCAAAAATGGAGTTCAGTTTGGCTTCCGTGTTGATGCCCATAGCTGCAATTATGAAAAAAGATTCCAAATGCCCACCGCATTACTTTCTGCCAACCTGGTACTGTGAAGTGTACCACTTGCAAAGCATTTATTTTTACTTCAATGTCCCTACTGAGTCAGTCACACACACACACACACACACAAACAGATTTGTGTAAAAGATTCTTCTGGTACAGCTGCATGAAACAGTTTATAAGTAGAATTTTAACACACTTGGTCTGTTTTTGGATCATATGTAATTCATACATGTCATAAAGATGAGGTATCTAGCAGATAAATGGCACAGTTGCCCTCCGACAACTATGTAGTTGTTTCTACATTGCAGGGCAGTGAAGGAATTTAGTGTCCATAAAAATGCTGTGAAAATTGTGGTAGTTATCATGCTCTCCTGTTTGCATATTATTTCACACAAAGGTGCCTGTGATTTTGAAACAATATGGTTTCATTTGTTTTCCACCCACAATCAACATCTGTTGACTCTGTCAACTGTTCATACACCATAGCACTGTCATCCTCTTTGGCATTTTTCCTCCCATGCCAGGAATAACAGAAAGTAACAGTAATAATAACACCCAATCACACAACTATTAACCCTTTTAAGATGAAACAGTATGTTTTTATAAGGAATCAGTACGTACTGCACTGCAAATGCTCTCACCTCAGTTATAAAAACCAGTTGGTGGTGTTTAAGGTAAAAGCTGCAGTTTGTTCTGAAATCCGTACAAAACACATAAACGAAATGTGAACACCATGTAGAATTATTGAATGTTATACCTGATGGAATGGCAAGTAACCACTAGGCTTTGATAGGTTGAATGCTGAAGGTGTAGCCAACAGACTGATGCAATACTTTATTTTGAGGTTTGGTTCCTTACAACTTAGGTCCTTGCCCAAACCCCTGCCAACTCATCACCATTCCTCACTTGGCCAGTACATAGCGACATTTTGTAGGAACTGCTGTGGGGAGCAGGCTATCTATGGCTGCTGTGTGCTCCATGAACATTGTCTAGCTGTTTTTCTCAAATGTGAACATTCTGGAATATCATAGGTCAGGATCAAGAATTGTGAATGATTGATCCATTAAACAATTCAGTAATGATGCTTTTAGTATAGTGAGCAACACATTTGATATAATTGTATGTATGAATAGAGATATTACTGTGCCGTAAATTAGGAGCCCAGTCTTTACAAGAGAGTATGCCAACACATCTAGGTTTTTGCTAGAAGTATGCCAGGGAATACCAGTATACCAGTTCTTAAAATATGTCTTGAATGGGTCAGATAAAGGTGGAAGACAGCTGGACTGGACTATTTTAATTAATTTGGAAATTACCATTTTAGTGCTACCCATTAGGTATGATATGTCAAATGAATCGTGTATGTATTATATTCCATAATTTTACAAAAGCAGTCACTTTTTGTACTGCAAGTGGGTGTGTAATGATTGTGTCTTCTGTAACTAATTAATGGAATCTATCCATATTGTGATAACAGACCACCAACATGGAACATACAAGTGAACTCTTAACCCCCAGTTATTCTTAAAGACAATGACAAAAATAATAAATTAGCATACAATTAGTATGTGCAAATCTTGTGATATTCTGATTATGCTACTGTACTTTGCTGCTATGGAGAACTTTCATTTTCATTGAGGTTCTGAATTTTAAACCCTACTGTGTAATATTTGTGCTCATAGGATAGAGTCTTGATTTGTTATACAAGGGAGAGTCAAATGAAAACCTTAAAAGCGGGATAAAAATTCGAACCACAGCTTGATTGTCTTGTAAGTTTCAGCAGTGGTACTCATAGTTTGAAGAGTGACCGACAGGTGGTAGTACAATACTACATAGAAAAATGAAGTCATTGTGTACCTTTTGTGTTCAGTAAATTATGAGATAAAACATATTTAAGGTTTTCATGTGTCTCACCCTCTTCGTTTTATACTGGCTGTTTAAAATAACTGTTTAAGAAGAGGTCAGTGGTGCCAGCAGAACATGTAGTGAACCTGAAACATACATAAACTGATACTGTGTAACCTAATGCAAAGAGTACACAGGGAACATACAGTGGAATTGAGAAGGGGGGCGGGTAATTGCATTATATTTAATTGAAAAAAAAACTGTTTGTTTGGAATGTTTCTTATATTCAACATGGGATATCTGTTGCAGATGCCAATGTCCCAGGTGCCTCAGATGTATGGACAAAGTGTTATGCCTGCTCAGTTACCCACTCCACCAATGTTTGTGCCATCTCAGCTGTCTGTGGTAAGATTTATTTCTCCCATACTGTGAGCCAGGCATGAAGTCTGTTTTCCTATATTGTATTGTAATATAAGTGCTCCTCATCCAGGCAACCTATTGAAACAAAATGCCCACCAAAATTCAGGTACAGGCAGAGAATTCTTCATTTTAGATTTAATTTGCTTGTAATTTAGTCATGAATATTGTATTTTGCCTCTACCATGCTCAAGTATCTGACTGGTTACAGTTTTCCATATTTATTAATAGTCTTTTGTTATTCTGTGCTTTATTTTGTATATGGATTTACTCCTGCTCGTATGGGTTTGTTCATTTATTTTTAAACCACAGACACTAATAATACAACTGTCATATTGTGTCTTATGATAGAGTGTCATTGAAAAGAACAGTCTGCGTCCCAGGTATAGCATTAACTGTAAAGCATTTGCTATGCTGACACTACCGACTTAAGACACCATTGACTTTTTTTTGAGGGTAATGCAAAAATTAAAGATACAAAACAGTTGGGAGGGGAAGGGAGATCACTGCTGTGAAGGTGACAACACTGTCATGACAAGCATACTACCAACTACCACTGACTTCGCTGTGGTCATTGCGCTCGCTTCAGCAATGTGTTTGTGTTGTGTGAGTTTAAAGTGGATGTGTCAAATCCAAATCCCACCAAGTGTGAAGAGCATTCTGTTATTTGATTTCTCAACAAGAAAGGAGAAGCTGCAGCTGAAGTTCATTGTGAAATTGTTAGTGTTTGTGGTAATGATATGAACAGGTGGAATGTGGCAAATAGGTGTCATGAATTTAATGCAGGAAGAACGGACATTCATTATGTAAAAAAGTTGGATAAAACATTCGTGCTGGCAGGTGTGTGACGATCAGTGAAGTGCATGAAATGATTCCTGGTGTGTCCAAATCATTGGTTTGTGAGATTGTGAAAGAGAGGTTAGATTACCAAAAATATCTGAAAACCACAACAAAAAAAAACTGAATGGGTGCTGCTCAAACTTTTCTCACGCTTTGCTCAGAGGAAGCTAATGAGTTCCTTGACTCCATAGTGACAGGGGATGAAAGTGAGTGGTTCACCAAACACCTGACACCAAACTACAGTTGATGGTGTGGCGCCATACTCATTGTCCCATGAAAAAGAAATTCAAAACATCAACAACAAGAAAATTGTGGCAACTGTCTATATGGATTGAAAGGGGGTTCTTCTGGGTGATTTTACACCTCAAGAACCACCATAAACATTGCAGCATGAAACACTGAAAAGGCTTGGACATCCAATTCAGAACAGGTGAGGGCTGCTGACATGCATCCTGCTTACTGCACAAAAATTCAAGAGCGCACACCATGAGAGTAACACAGCAGTTGTTGCAACGTTTCAACTGGGAAGTTTTAGACCATCCGGTGCACAAACCAGACCTCCTTCCCAGCAATTTCCATTTGTTATTGCATTTAAAGAAACGTCTCTCTGGCCAGAAGTTTCAGGAGGATGAAAAGGTGAAAAACATAGCCACTGCATGGTTGCGTTCTCAGGCAGCAGAGTTCTTTGAGTTAGAATACGAGAACTCATACTCAGGCTAAACAAATGCCTTGACAAAGGTGGTGATTATGTTGAAAAATAGCTAAAGGTTTGTGTTAAAGAGTTTTTTCACTCAACTTGGAAAATAAATATGTTTAAAAAAATTATGTGTGATTCTGTCTTTGTATTCTGGATGTCCTACATCTATTACCATTTGCACTTACAATCACAATACACTTGGTGAACCCTGAGACTGAATAATGCAGTGGGAATGCATTTTAAGTTCATTTTGTGTCAGACATCCCCCCCCCCCCCCCCCCCTTTTTTTTTGTTAAGTTTTATTTTTTTTTTTTTTTTTTTTTTTTTGTTTTGACCTAACTTATTGTTAATTTTTATCTTTATTTTATACCAGAAAAATTTTATTTTGGTTTTTATCAG
>Ga0131853_10002050_pt1 | contig 36138 bp, 34 predicted proteins | sample TergutLab28metaG_FD_92764 | JGI IMG/M metagenome (GOLD analysis project Ga0131853, IMG submission 92764) | Labiotermes labralis P1 segment gut microbial communities from Petit-Saut dam, French Guiana - Lab288 P1 (version 2) (version 2) | ecosystem: Host-associated > Arthropoda: Insects >... | reverse complement strand
TGCCCTTAAAACATATATAATAACTGCATTTCAAACACGAGATTGGAAAGAAATTATTAAAATTATTGGTATAGCGGCGGCAACCGCAATAGGAATTGGAATCGCGACATATGTTATTGCAAATGCCGTTATGTCGACAGGGCAAGTGCCATCCCCGACGGAAATAGAGTATGCGGTTAATGAAGTTGTCAGGCGTTTTCCAGCGTTTTTCTATGAACTTGTCGAAGCAGGTGTTTCACACGAAACCGCAGATCAAATTACTTCACAAATGCCAACACATAGGATAGGTCTGGTTGAAGATGTAATGCAAACCAGATGGCTTAATGCAAATGCCGATGACATAATTCAATTGATTACTCCATATCTAAGGGCCGAGGGAACAACAGAGGTCTTGCAAAATATGACACCTGAGGGGATTGCGAATTTACTTAACCAAAGCGGCCTGACCGATGTTTTGCAAGAAGAAATGTCAGAAATACAGCAGTTGCTTGAAAGTATTAATCAAACCGTTAATGATCAAGTAATTGATGAATATGAGCAACAAATTAACTCGTTGCAATATTCACTTGATAATCTTGAAGAACAAATCAACGCAACACAAGAAGTCACGCAAGATGTATAGATTATGTTTGGTTTTTTGTACAAAATAGGCTAAAATTTAATAAATACCAAGGGGGAAATTATGGAAGAAATTAAAAACAAAGATGACGCAAAAAAAATGTTGCGTGTCGCTTTTCGGGCTATGACATTGGTCATTGAAAAACTTGGCGGGGAAATTGTTCCTGGACCCGACCTTGACAAAAGAATTGCCGAAATAAAACAAGAAGTTTTATACAGTCCCCAAGTTGTCGATGCACTTATGGACGCAGGACTTGATGAACAAAGTGCAGGCGAGTTAATAGACAACACAATGAACGAAGTTATAACCGAATATTTCAAAGCCAAAGCGGACAAAAAGTAAGTATGCTTAATTAATGAAATTGCATTAAAATTATTGACATATTTTATAGTGTGTGATATAATCATACATAAAGTCAAATCCACAGGGAGGAAATTAATGGCTACAGTATATCCATATAATGCTAATGATTATCAAGTTAATGCATTGAAGGGAAAAAATGCAGAGCAACTTAAGAGTCTCAAAACTCAACTTGAGACACAGTTTTCAAGTGGTGGAATTGCAAATCAAGACGACTATGTTACGGCAAGAGATGCATTGGATACCGCACTTGCAAAAGCAGAGAAAGCGGCAAACAAAAGTGTAGGTAAGACAATCGCAAAAATTGCGACTCCCGTGGCTATCGTTGCACTTGCGGCTCCTATGCTTATAGGATCAACCAATATATCTAACGCAATCCGTGGGATGGGTCAAGACACAAGAGAAGGCATTTTGGAGGCGGCACAACTTAGTGCAGATAACGATAATGCAATAGTATGGGGTACAGAAGAAATTGTTGACGAAGATGGATACGTTATCCAGGTTGCACGAGAAGGTCTTGCACAAATTTTCAGAGATATTGAACAAGGTATAGGCGAAATAGCAGATAACACCCGCCGAATTCCAATGACACGCGAGCAAATAAATGCAGGTATTAATGCAGGAATCATAATTGCACAACAAACAATGCGTTTTCAGCCAGATGATAATTGGAACCCACAAAACACACGTAATGCGGTATTGGCGGAATTTTCTGGCGATGAAGTCGCGTATGTTGGCTTAAGTGAAGATCTTATTCATAATCTTACTTTGGCACATCTTGCAACAACCTACGCACAATTTTTCGCACCTGAAATTGATCTTGCGGCGGAACTTGGTGGAATAAGACGTGCAATAGGAAGTAACCGCAGTGCAATCGCAAATATAGGAAACCAAGTTGCCGGTGCAATTTATACCGCAGGAAATAATAATGTTGCCGCTATCGACAGATTACATGCACTTATAAGTGAATTCCCAGATTACAGTGACCAGTTACAAGCACTTGTCGCTGGCCAACAGACCCAGAATCATCACCTTAACCAAGCAAATCTTACCGCAATTGCAAACAACAGGGCACTGGTGGCGGCACTTGAAAATATCGGGTTTGATATAACAATCGAAGCAGATGCAGGAACAGGCACAGGACAGCCTGATGTAAATATTAATTGGCCAAATTTTGATGCAAATTGGCCAACATTCCCGGTAATCCCACCTTTTCCACCACAAGATAATATTGTTCCACCTCATATACCTTGGAATCCAAACGATCCTTGGCAAAATCGTCCTGACAATACTACTCCGGACTTAGCAACCCAACTGACGCAGGACTTGCCCATAACAGGAAGCACTCGATCCGCACTCTTCGTTTCAAATTCTGTCGCCGAACATAATAGAATTCGTGACTTATTTGACAGGTCACACACGATGTCTGTTTCCGGAAATCAAGTAAGGTTTTATGACGTGAATGGTTTGTTTCTGGGAACCGCACAGGCCGCACAAATCAGAGGACAAGAGGTTGAGAGTGGGCAACCAAATACTCCAAATTTTCAAGACAGAATAGACCAATGGCGAGTTCAAGGTTTTTCAGAAGAGGAGATTGCCGAATTTATAAATAATCTGGAAGATGAAAATGAAAACACGGATTAATATGGGTCTTATCGAAAAACTTAAAAAGAATGGATTTTCATTTAATAAATCCCTCGGACAAAATTTCATTGTCGATGAGGGATTTTTGACGTCGGTTGTGTCTGAAATTGGACTTTCTAAAAATGATCTTGTTGTGGAAATTGGCACAGGTGCCGGCACATTGACAAGGGTTTTATCAAATTATGTTAAACAAGTACACACATTCGAGGTTGATAAACGTCTTGAACCGATACTTGCTTTGCAATTTAAGGACAAAAATAATATAAATCTTGTTTTTAAAGATGCATTAAAATATGACTTTAATGATCTTGTTAATGAAAATTTCAAGGTTGTTGCTAATATTCCATATTATATAACTACGCCATTACTTATGAAATTCATACTTGATGAAAATTGTAAAGAGATTTGCGTACTTGTTCAAGAAGAATTGGCAAATCGCATAGTTGCAAAATGTGGCACAAAAGATTTTGGGGCATTAAGTGTTACCATGCAAACCTGGGGTGAGTGCAAAATTATAAAGCACGTTTCAAGAAATTTATTCACGCCATCACCAAACGTGGAAAGTGCGGTTGCTCAAATCAGGCGTTTGGGTAATGTACAGATAACGGAATCTTTTTCCAATCTTGTGAAAGGATTATTTTCATTCAGAAGAAAAACAATGCTGAACGCATTATCACAATATCTTTGTTTAGACAAAGTTGCCGTTGCAAAGATTTTACATTCTGCACAGATTCCACCAGATATTAGACCAGAAAAAGTTTCTGTTAACAAGTTTAATGAATTGGAAAACATAATTCAAAAACAGACAAAAATTGATTAAAAGCACCAGAATTTTTATATATGACAACAACATAATAGATACAATGGTCAAGGTTCATATCGCAAACATAATTTTGTACGACAAGACATCAGAAGTAATGGGTTTTGTTGAACTTCAATCAGATAATGGTCAAACGATCGCAAGTATCCAACATAATATAAGCGGAAACGGGCTTATATTCAGTTTGAGTTATAAAGATCAAACGCATGCCTTTTCATTGAGTAAAGGCCCAAAAATTGTATTTACGATTAACCAGGAACTAGATCTTGGTCAAGAAATTTTTGCATTTATAACAAGGAAAGAAAAAGATAAATTATCAGCGGTTGCAAGTGGAGTAATGAACATAGCAGAAAAACTCGTAAAATCCGAAACAATTACTCTTCCAACAGAGGAGCCTGTACAAATTCCACAACCAGAGCCACAAGAACAAGAATTTGATCATGTGCCAGAACCGATTCACGACGCCCCGCAAGGCAAGATTGAATCGGAACTTAAATCTGTGGAAGTTCTTAATCGTGCAAAGGAGGTTGATCAAGTATTAAGGGCGGTGTGCAGTTTCGAAGAAGGAGGACTCAATGCCTGTAAAGCATGTCCTTATCGCGAGCATTTCTTTCGTAAAAAGGCGTCAGAAGGCTAGGTATTCATGCATAATTTCTTTGTGAATTGCAATAAATAGTGTTATTTTGTTTGTTAATTGCAGAAAAATTGTATAAACTATGAATGTACATGGGGAAAATAATCAAGTTCGCACAAAAGCGTGCCTACAAAATAACCATAATTTGTTTGGCGGTTTTTGCCGCTATCTTTATCATGGTGGGTGGCATTATCGCAGGCACAAATTCTACATCAACACCATCTTTTCTTGCGGTTAATGTGCCAGGTGCGTCTAGGGCGGCCGACGGAGCATGGCTTGTTGATGTTTATAATCGAACGACACCAATTCAAATTAATACATGGGACAGAAACGGAATGCCAAACAGAACCGAGCTGCCGATAAGATTACTTGTACAAAGTGGAAATGAACTTGTAAATATTACACCAAGTATTCGCACCGGTGGGGTTGCGATGTTAACACTTAGAAATAATTACGAACGAGGAGAGGATAGAGGCATACCATTTTTTCACGATGATCGCATACACTCAGATACAAGAATATCTGTAAACATAGTTGTAGGTGGACTTATTGAACGTCTGCATATACGCATAAGACTTTCACAAGTACAATTCAGTACTCGGCTTGAAAGAAATACAGGTGGCAATAATTGGATTCCTATCGATGCACTTGACCAAACGAATATCGCTTTGCCAGGTCAACCACAAAGAACAATTATGCAAGAATTCCTTGATCCAAATACAACTCATAACTTTAGAATTAATTCGACATTCCGTGTATTTAACTCGGTTGTTTTCTCGACATTAAATGTTACTGAAAGACAACAATTTACAATTGATTGGGACCATGAAAGACTGCATTTTGATGAAGAAGATATAACACTTGTGCCACAAATAGTTATCCGAAATCCCTCTATTATACAATCAACAGGAACGTATACTTTTGAAATATCGGTGTTATTTATGGGGCAAACATTTCGAGATTTTTTTGATTTAAGAATAGTAATCTAGCCTAGGCTTTTACATTGCATGACATTGTAATAGGTGTGGCATCATTTGATGAAAAATCAAAACCAGATTGTCTGTCAAGTCTGTTGAAGAGACCTACTTGCCAAAATACAATAACAAGTGCAACGATAATAAGAACCACAAACAACATAATCCATTTACCCATAAAAAAATTCCCCCTTAAAGGCGTATATAATAGATTATACCATGTACTAGTGAATATGTCAATATAAAGTATGAAGAAAAATATGGCACGTACCGTGTCAGATGTAAAAATAATTGTGATAGAATGCGATGAATTTCCAATATACGGTATTTTGCCATACGGAGGAAATCGACATGTTCAGGCAATTTATCCAAAAAAATTCAGATAAAATAGGGCTATCCTTGCATAAGTGGATTCCCCCACACAAAGTGAGAAAAACAAAAAGGAGTAACAAATGGAAAACGCAAGTCTAGCAAACTACACAAAAGATGACAACACACAAGGGATGAATAATAATAGGGTCATGCTTAGCGGTAGTATAGTAGGGGAGCCAAAGCGAAGTCATACTGTTTTTGGAGAAGGTTTTTATGAGCTTGTATTATCGGTTAACCGTCTCTCAAGCATGCAAGATCTTATACCTATAACTGTGCCTGAGCGACTTTTGATATCAGAAAATCTCAAAGAAGGCATGGTGGTTACCGTAAAGGGCCAATTCAGAAGTTACAATAAAATTGTTGATGGACGAAGCAAACTTATGCTTACAATGTTTGTTCGTGAAATATTGCACGAGGCATCTATTGATAATCCAAATGAAATTGAACTCGTGGGATTTATATGCAAGCCTCCGATATACAGAACAACTCCGTTTAATCGTGAAATTGCCGATATTTTGCTTGCGGTTAACAGAACATATAATAAATCTGATTATATCCCTGCAATAGCCTGGGGCAGAAATGCCAGATTTGCCGAAGCACTTAAAATCGGCGAACGGGTTAATCTAAGTGGACGTGTCCAGTCTCGGGAATACCAAAAACGTCTTGAGAATGGCGAAACTGAAACAAGGGTAGCATATGAAATTTCTATTAATAAACTTTCATACGAGGAACTTCCTACACAATTTGATTTAGGTGATACCGCATTTACCGCAGAAGATTTCGACGTAAGTGAGGTATTGGCCTAGGTCTAGTAAAAAACACGGAATGAAAAAGTTTTCCCTCAAAAGATTTTCAATTTTGATTATCTTTTGGGGAATTTTCTTTTCTTATAAAAAACCCCAAACAAGCGTGAATGCGGTTATAATCCCACCCAAAAAGAAAATCCCGTAAAAAAGTGTTGCTTCTGTTCGTGACAAATTCATTGGTTTCTTAGGAACAAGAGTCATAGGGTCAATGTAAAAGTTAAACACCTGCCCATGTCGCATTTGTGAAAATGACGCTTCGGTTTTTTCAATAAATTGATCAAGTGTATATACACCATTTGCATGAACAAGAACATCAGGTCGGGTTTGGACAAGTTTGATAAAATGTGCTTTTTTGTTCTTAACATATCTGTCACGTGCAATATATCTGATTGTAAAAATGATACCTACAATTGTTATTGCCATGACAAGGAAATACACAATCATGCCTGTACCCATAGTAAGATTAAAAAGACCATCATAGAAATTTCCCCCGAACCAGCCATATTGACCTGCGTAACTTAAATATGTCGCGATACTGTTATTCATGAAATGGATGATTATTGGAACCCAAATGTTTTTTGCCGCAACGCCTGCAAGCCCCATCAGATATCCAAGTATTGCCGCAAATATCACTTGCACAACGTTAAAGTGCATAAGTCCAAAGAGTATTGCGGTAAACAATAATGCCCTTTGTACGCCTAAACGCCTCTTGAAGCTTTGCATTAACATACCTCGATGTTCAACCTCTTCACAAAGACCAGGCAGAACACCAATAAGTATAAGACTTACAAAGAGTCCTCCTACGCCACCAAATGAACTTCCTGTGCCACCGGTTGGGAATCTGAAACCTGCCACCGCTAAAATTCCGTTTGCGAAACTTGATACAAAAATATTAAATAAGAACATAAGAAGCCCAAGAACTATTGCAAGCCCAAATATTTTCGCACTCATCGATCTAAATTCAAAGGCACCGAATAACCACGTTTTACTTTTAGGTTGCATAGTCCGAATAAACGGATCAGGATGCCTTTTTTTCCAAAGCCAAATCGAAACAAGTGGAATTGTTAACATGATAAGGATTTGACTTGTAATCGAAAATCCAACTTCAACCCATCGTCCATCAATATTGCCAAACCACCCAAGTCCAAAAGCAATCCTGATTCCAGAGAATAAAATCAAAGTAACAAGATGTGTTGCACAAACCCATGCAAAACTCTTGTCCCAAATTTTATTTTCAAGAACCCTGTCATTTTTACCGCTTTGAATTTCTTCCATATACCTCTTCTTAAATTTTCATTACCCAAAAAATACTGCAAACCAAATAATTAAACTTATTCCTACACTTGCAATAAACCCTGCAGATTCTCGTGTACCTATGAATTTCTTTGTGCCTGACGCTTGATTTTCACCACTTGATTGCTTTAATAATTTTACCATAGAAATCACAACCAAAGTTCCTACAATTGCCAAAACCCACATTGATAACACAATTTGCCAATTGAATACAATATGATCATCTGCCATCGTTCGTGTAATATATGTATACGTAATTATTGCAAAGTTATTAACAAAGTGTAAAAGCATCGGATACCACATATTCTTTGTTCGCAAGTAAACAAGGGCAAGAACGATGCCAAAGAAAAATTGATAAACCGTTTGGGCGGGGTTGAGGTGAAAAAGACTGAATAACAATGAACTTGCAAGAATCGCTACCGCTTTACCAAATGGCATGAAACTATGCAAGATAAGTCCTCTGAAAAGTAATTCTTCAACAATGCTTGGTATAACAGCCATCACAACAACAAGCATCACAAAGTGCCCGAAATTTTGCATTTCAAGGTTGCCCGCATCATCAGAATTAAAGCCCCAATCTCTGAACACTTCTAAAAGACCATTTTGTAAAATCATAAAGGCCAAGATTGATGCAACACCCATCAAAATTATCAATCCAGAATCAAATATTCTTGGACGTTTAAAATTATAAATCTTAACAAGGTCTTTATAATTTCCGTTACCAATCAATCCATCTGCATTTATAAAAGTTCTTGCTTTCATCTTTGCAAACAAAATGAAAATTAGAAAATAAATAGAATATAAAAATATATAAAGTGCGAATAAAACATAAATATTCACATTGCTTGGATTAAGGCCCACTGCTGAAAAAAAAGGTGGAACCACAAGCGATGTGGTGATAACGGCAAGAAAGGCTATGATACCGAACATGTAATGATTATATCATAATCTAATCAGTTTTTGATGTGTGGTACTGTAAATATAAATTTCGATAACATTTTCTTGTATGTTCATTGCCTGCTTTATCGCATTTGCATACATTTGCATTTGTGATCTGTACATTTCCACTAATTTAACCTCACTTGCATTACGATTAGTTTTGTAATCTACAAGTACAACTCGCTTGTCCTCACCTTCTTTTTTTATCGCCAACATATCAATAATCCCTTGCACAATAATTTGTGCATCATTGTGCTCGAGTGTTTGTAAAAAAGGAATCTCTTTATAGATTTCAAATCCATTTAAAAACCCTTTTAATATTTTTATCGCAACCACAACATTTTTGTCTTCATGCTTCGTATCTTTGTCAAAGTCTATATTCTGCATAGATTCATGAAATTTCGTTCCATAATCGACTCCTCTATCTTTTGTTAATGTTGGGAAAAATTCTGTGATTGGTTTGTCAAAAGTTTCAAGTTCACCTCTGGTAAGACTTGTTACAGAATTTTTGAACACAACACTTGAACCAATCTGGGTTTTAAATTCTTTCTTGAATCGATCCTTTAATTCTGTAACAAGCTCTTTGTCTACTGGTCCACTTAATACCAGAGGTTTTTTTTCTTTTAGGGTAACCTTAATTACATCAAGTTTTTCAATTTTTAATTCAAAATCACTACTTGGTATTGATCTGAACAGAGTAGGGATTAGAAAGTCAAAATAATTTTTGGACTGTAATATTTCGAACTCACTTGGTCCATTTTGCAAGTGGCCTGTAAATTTATTTGCACTGGCTCGTGCTTTTTCAACGTCAAGTATTCCTATGATAATTAACTTGTTTTTTGCCCTTGTTAAAGCTACGTACAAAAGTCGCATTTCTTCTGCGACTTGGTTTAATTTGCCACTTTTCAATGCACCGTGACGTGTGAGGCTTTGACTCTTTATATAATTTTCAATATCTGTAGAATGTACACATAACCCACATTCTTTGTCAACAAGCATAAATCGCCTGCTTTCAATATTAGAAAATTTTGCACCAGTATCAAAGAGGATTACAACAGGGAATTCAAGCCCTTTTGATTTGTGTACAGTCATGAGTGTAACCCGTTCATTGTCACCCCCACCACCTTCAATTTCAATATTCAAAAGTTCGTTTTCAAGTAAATATAAAAAGCGAGGAACAGACGATGCAAGCCCAAATCCACGAAGTTTGTTTATATACCTCTGTATATTTTGCACCATTAAATCGCCATTTGGTATAACAAGCAATCGTTCTGTTATTAAAAAGCGGGTAATGAATCTTGCCAAAACATCTGCCACAGTACTTGTTTTTGTAAATTGATGAAATTCTTCAAGTGTTGCAACAAAGTCTTGTAATTTTTCTACAAGTCGATCCTTGTTGTCATTTTTTACAATAAAGTCTTGAATTCTTTGAAAAAAATTCTCACCATTACCTTTGATTTTAATAATTGCCATTTCTTCACTTGTAAAACCGAAAACAAAACTTTGCATGGTTAATACAAGTGGTAAATCGTTATAAAAATTTGATGTCGCAAACAAAAAGTTTTCAAGCAATGCAATTTCAAATAAATTGCTTGCACGTTTTTTGTCGTCAAGAATGCTTGCTATTCCTGCATAGCCAAGCATCTCTGACAATCCTTGAAAATGTGTTTTTTGTCGCCCCAAAACTGCAATATCGCTAAGTCGTATTTTTCGCATTTGTTTTGATTCTTTGCAATAAATTTCTTGTGTTGTCAATTCTTTAATTTTATTTACAACTCTTGCACATTGAATTTTAATTCGTTTGGTTTCCTCTTGTTCTGCGGTATCCTCTAACAAATTGTAGGGCTTTGAAAAATCAAGTTGTTTTTTTCTAGTGTTGCCGTCCTCATCGTCCGAATTATCCTTATCTTCAATGGTGGTGTCAAGTAAAATTACCTCAACAGGCTTGGATAAAGACATATTACTATCTTTTGGAAATTGCATATTGTCACTTGCATTAAACATGCTTGTCGATTTGTAATCAAGACCCGCCGTTGCCTCTGTCATAATCGTTCCGAACACATCATTTACAAATTCTAGAATGGATTTGTTAGAACGAAAATTTTCATTCAAATTAACAACTTTTCCATCCAAGTTATGTTCAGAATATTTGGCAAGTTTTCCAGAAAAAATCGCCGCTTCACAACCTCTGAATCCATAAATACTTTGCTTTACATCACCTACTAAAAAAATATTTTGTCTGTCACCTATCATTGATAATATTTTCTCTTGTACTGGGTTTGTATCTTGATACTCATCAACGAAAATAAATTTGTACCTATTGCTTAACGAATCTGAAATATCTTTATTCCCAAGTATTTTAAGTGTGAATCGTTCAAGATCGGCAAAGTCAAGTTTTCCCTCAATTTTTTTTGCACTGTTGTATTCTTTGATAAATTCTTTAACCAGGAACAAAGTTTGTTCTACAATTTTCTTATCATTTGCTTGAGCGATTACTGCCTGTTCTTTTGTTACAAAAAACAGTTCACCAATTTTGGCAATTTCACTTTTAAAAGTGGTGCGTACGTCTTTGAATTCATCGTAATCGGAGAAGTCATTGGCCTTTGGGCTAAGTCTATCAAATAATGTCTTGCCGATATTTTGTAAGGCATTATAAGATTCAATCTTTGAAAGTTCATTGGATAATCTTGTACATTGATCTACAAAAATTTTTCCTTTATCACTGTTTTCTTGTGTTGCTGTCATCAAAAAATCTTGAAACTTGTGTTTATAATGCTGTCCCATGAATTGATAATGAGTTACAAGTTTTTTGAAGGCAAGGCTTGTTTCGATATCATTTGTATAAGAACTTAATGCAATATTTTCAAGCCATGCACAAGCATCGTCTCTTGATGACAAGAAATCGGCAATTGTTATTACAAGTTCGCATATATCCTTTGTACTTCGTGTAACACAAAAAGTATCAATTGCGTCTTTTGCCACATGATAGTATTTGGAAACGAGTCTATTCAAAATATCCTTTTGGATTATTGCCTTGTTTATATCGTCCAAGATATCAAAACCAGGATCAACCTCCGCAACATTAAAGTGCATTTTTATTAAATCCCCACAAAATTTGTGAAATGTTCCAATTGATGCCAATGCAAGTTTACTTAGAATTTCGTCTCGTTTATTGCGTGTCAAGGTGGCAGAATTCATTAATTTTTTTCTTAATTTTTGTCGCATATCACTTGCACTTGCATTAGTAAATGTGAGCACAAGTAATTGGTCAAGTTTGGCTTCACCTGATGAAATCATAGAAGAAATTCGCTCGATCATAACTGTGGTTTTGCCACTTCCTGCACTTGCACTTACTAAAAGATCCTTGCGCCTCAGATTAATTGCTTCATTCTGATTTTTTGTCCAATTTATCATAAGCCACTCCTAATTTTATCCTTGAACAAACATGTTGCAGAATTAACACAATAACCACATGCTTTATTATCGGTGCTTGATTTGATTATGACGCCGTTTGTAATATGTTTTTGTGCGATATGTGCCATCGAATCCGCATAATCAACAAGATCTCTAATCTTGTCTGCATCGTACCCACCACTAATGACACCTTTGCTTGTTCGCCTTACTTGTATGATATTACTTCGATATCCACCATCTTCAAGACCTCTATCGATTGCAATCACATTTTCGTCACTGTTTAAAACTAACCCTTTCATACGTTCGTCTTTTGTAAAGCCAGATTTAAGATGAAAATAAAATCCGCCACCCATCTTGAAGCCATCTGCTTCAAGAAGTTTGAGATAAAGTGGTAATTGTAATTTTGCACCAATATAAAGATCTACTGGTTTAAATTCCACAACAGAGCCTGTCTTGTAATCAATAACAATAGCATATTCTTGTCCGTCAATTATCGTGGTATCCACTCTGTCTGCTTTTCCAGTGATAATATCAGAGTTCAAACTTCGCTCTACAAATCTAGGCTTATATTGGCTTTGTTCTATGTTTGCCTCTATTTTATTGCAAATTATTATCGCTTCTTTTCGCAAGCCTTGTACAAGAGGCAAATGTAAATCATCACATGCAAACCAGGAGAATTCTTTTGACCCAAGCACTTGATCAACAATTTTTGCAATATTTCTAACCTGCCCACCTTGGTATTTGGCGATTAAATCAAGTGTAAATTCCTCAACAATTTTGTGTATTATATTACCAATTATATTTGCACTTACTTTGTATCTATCACGCGGACGCACCTTCAATCCCCTTGTCAAAAAGTGCATAAAAGGGCAGACATAAAAAGTCTCTATCTGGGTAACACTTAGAAGCGAAGGGAAAAGTTCCTTTCCGCAAGTGATATTCATCTCGTTCTTTTTAAGATCTATAACAGAAAGACTTGGCAGGTCAAGTGACTTTAAAATACTTGCAAAATACAATTGATCTAAAAAAGCCATCCCGGTTCCGATTGCTTGTAACACATATCTTTTTGCAACCCAATGCGAATTCAATTCAACACCGTATTTATTTAAATTACTCGTATTGTTTTGTGTTTTTTGTTGCAATAATTGTTCAACAATTTCGCCTCTAAAAACTTCTTCACCGGCGGTGTTCACAGATATATGGCAAACACATAAACTCTGGCTTGCGGAATTTAATATATTCCATGCATGTGTTCTTGCCCGATTATTTTGCATAGTTGCCGTTGGTTCAATTATAATGTTCATTGACCTGATATCGGTTTCTGTTAAAATGTCGGTATCATTCGTTGTAATAGGAAATGTGCCTTCGCATACGTTCGCTATTATTATATTTTTAACAACATGTGGTTGATATTCTTTTGCATTTGCAATTAACACTCTGTCACAAAAAGTTGGCACCCCAGAAACCTTTGTCGCACTTGCAAGTGTTTCAAAAAGCATTTTAAATTCACGTAATTCCATTTTTTTATAGCACAAACTGTCGCCAATAATGCTTACAAGTTTTTCTAATTTTTCACCTGAAATATGATCAATTTTGTCATCGATTTGGATAGCTTTTAAAAATTCTAAGAGTATTTCACAAATATCATAGACGTTTTTACAACTCCGTAACTTTTTGATGTTGTTCTTTAATTCTTCAAAGTAATCGGTTTTAAACAATCCCGAATTTGTTTTTAGACACATGTTTTCGATTTTGAATAATTCGTCTGTTGTTATTTTAATAAAATTACTTTTCAAAATGCTTAAAAAGTTCTCTGTGCTATCATGAATTGCAAGAGCAATAAGGTCTCTTAGGTACATCGCAAGCGGGGTATCAAGCAACGCAAGCCCGACATCCATATTTACCGCAATATTACAGCTGTTAAAAATTTCTTCATATATTTTGTGCGTATTATCATAATCGCAAAGCAATACCACAATGTCATTTGGATCCGTTCCATTATTAAGAAAACCTCTGACCCTATTTGCAATAAAAGCACCTTCGTCGTTGATATTTTTATGACCACAAACGAAAGGCAATATCCCAAGCGGACTTGAACTTTCACGGCAATTCCTTGCAATTTCTTTAAATTGAATATTATTACGAAATAAAACCTCACGGATTTGAAACTCACCCTCGCTTTCAATTTGTATTCCAGTTACAAAATCCAAGCAATTTAATAAAACCTGCTCCAATACCGAAAGTCTTTGTATAGACAAATGATCAAATCCACAAACAAATATTTTTGCTTGCTTTATTAATTTACTGCTTTGTAAATTCTTGATAAGATACCCAAGCATTCCACTTGCATCAATTGATTCGGTTGTTAATTGTTTATAACGACGATAAATCAATGCAATGTCATGCATTTTTTTCCTTGTAATATCTGTTGTTGCGTTTGTCTCTAATTTATCAAAATCAACAAGACTGCTTGTCAGCTGATTAATTGTATTGAACATTTTTTCCGCAAACGTATAATGATGCCCAGATCCTTTGAACCAGCACAAATCGCCTGCAACATCGGTAATTGCTCGCCATATGTAAAGTACCGCCCGAGTTTTGTCAAGAATTATCTCGTCATCACCAAGTTCGGTTTTAATAATATTAAAAAGCATCGAAAAAGTAATCACTCGAGTATTAAGCAAACAACAGGGCATACCACTTTCATCTTTTAATAACAGTTTTTCACATTCAAGAGTAAACCTGTCAGGGACAAGTACCCAAGTTGGATTCAATCCACTTTTTGCACTTTCTCTTGCAAGTTTAATAACACCTTCAATAGAAGCGCCTAGATTATCACTCTTTAGTAATGTGGTTCCCACATATTATTGTATCATAGTAACAAGCAACATCACAACAGGTCGATTAACCTTTAATCCACTTCTCGAATTGTTCCGCACTTGCAAAACCACCGGTTCTCTCTTTTACAACCTTGTTTCCCTCAAAAATGATTATTGTAGGCACACTTGATATGTGATATTCCGCACTCAAGTCCCTGCATTCATCAACATTAATTTTTGCAAATTTGAATTCTGGTAATTTGCTTGAGGTGTCTTGGAAAATTGGTTCAAACATTCGGCATGGTCCACACCAATCTGCACTGAATACAGATATAATCTTTGCTCCTGCACTTTGAATTTCTCTAAATTCTGTTTCTTTCATTTTTTCTCCTTATTACATAATTATTGCCAAACATCAATCGGAATCTATTTCACCTGCTTTGGCATGAACTCGTCTTAATTCTTCAATTGCTTGCATTGCCTCATCAAGTTCCACACCAAGTTTTCCCTTATTTTTTTCAATTGTTGTTTCAATAAATTTAATGCACTTATCTACATTTCGTTCATCATGGCAAATTATATTTTTCCCATTAATACTAAGTGTAACAGGATACGAAGTATGAGGATTTGTATAATGGTCTTGTGCTATTTCAAGTTCTCCCTCTAATATTTTAACTAAACTTGAATTTCCGATATCTTTTGACATATCTTTTTGTCGGTCCTTAACATTCATAAATATCTCTTCAAGGTCAATTTTTTTGCGGTTAGGATCGCTTGGTGGGGCATCATATAAATCAAAGAGTCTTGGGTTGGATGTGAATAAAGTATTATGTTTTAAATCATCAAAAGATTTATTGCTTTCAGTATAATCCATAATTTGTGTAGCAATATGTCTCACGGCATGATCAGGAAGAGTATGTCCACTAGCGGTGTAAACTTTACCTTCAAAAGCTCTAAATTCATATAGGATTTTCGTAAGATGCATAGCTTCTTGTTTAAGAAGATGTTTTTTATAAGTATCCTTAATATCTTGCTTTTTATCTGCATAATTTGTTTTGCTATCATTTAATATTTCATGTGCTTCCTGTTTAAAGGTTAATTCTTTTTGTTCTTCATCCTCGTCTTCCATACTATACTCGACGACGGTAAGAAATAACTCGTCAATAAACTCCATGCCGGTTGACTCTTGTTCTGAAAGGTATACATCCATCTCTTCTTCGGACATTTGTTCAATATTATTCCCTTTAAAAATCTTTGCAGATTGAAGAAACACACCCATGGACTGGCGGTTACCAAGTAATTTCTTTGCAAAAGCAAGCCATCGTTCTTTGTAAATTTCATGCAACGCACGAAGCATCTTCCAATTTTCATAACTGTCTTTGGATTGTGCTTTTTCACCACGCTTGCGGTCTCGGTCATGTACATCTTCGATTTTCTTGTTGTCACGTTGCTTTTTTTCTTGTGCATCAATTTGTGCATCAATTTCCGGACCAAGCGATTCGCCGGTTATCCCTCTAAACGTATCCTTGCAAATAAGTGATTGTGACCCACCAACCGGACCAAAGTCGGTTTCTATAACTTCGCCACTTGTAAAGTTAAATGTGTTTACAAGATCCTCATTAAGTCGTATCTCGCCTGTGTCCGGATTAATCTCCATCATAGTACAGGCAACAATACCGTTGTTAACCCTGCGAAGTTGTTCACATACTCCATTAAAAATATCGTTAACGGTGCGGGGAAGTGTTTTTGTATTTCCGGCCGAATCTCGTTCAGTGATAGGAAATTTCGACCGCCAACCAGGAACATCAGGCGTTAAAAATTTTGCATCGGCAAAAGAATCTTCAAATTTTGCAATGTGGACATTTGTTCCATTTTTAACGTCTTGATCATATTCCCATCCTGCCCACATTTTTTCAAAGCCTTCTTCTCGTCCCTCAATTCTGTCAAGTACCGCATGATAAAGCACCGGATTCGTTTTTTTGTAACCAGAAATCTTATCTTTAATTGCAAGATTAACCGCCTCTGAACTGTTGCACTTTCGTTTGTCCATCGTCGGTGGTATCGCAAGTGGATCACCAAATTCTATAACCCCCACCGCATCTTGCACAACATCTTTGACTTCTTGAAATATCATACTCATTTTTTGTTCGTATATGGTATCAAGCATATGTTTTGCACCTGCAAAATAATTTTCAAGTCCACCACTCTCAAGTGTCATTTCCATCGCAATTTTATTTGCCTCCGCTTGGATAGGATAAGTGACAAGCATCGCCGCAATCTTATCATCATCGCTTCCACCCGCCAATACGCCTTTATCATCCATTTGTGTTGCATAATTAACCGCGGTACGTTTCATTGCTTCATTTTCGAGATTAGGAATCATTGAATTTTGAAATTCTGCATCAACTTCTCTTTGGGCCTGTTCGCGAATTTTACTTTGTTCCGCAGGTTGTAAATCATCAATGCTTGATGCACCAATGTTTAATAATTGAAAATTAATCGCCGTATCTTTTTCCCCAACTTTATCAAGACCACCTAAAACCAAACTGAAATACTTGGACATTCCCTCGTAAATTTTTTGTTTTGCCGCAATAAAGGCCTCTACCTTTTTTGCGATAAGTTTGTCCATTATAAGATCGCCTGCATCAATATTTGATGTTGCACCACGAAACCCTGCGGATATGGTTGCATTTGTCCCGTTTTCTATATAGTCAACAGGATCAACAATACGACCTGTACCGTCATTAAGTTTTACACCATGTATCTGGTTTCCCGTCACTGGGTCAATAAGTTTCTTTATATGAGGGGTAGTGCTTGTGTCGGTTTCAATATATCCCTTAATATTATCACGACTGCGTATGACCTTGTTTATTACATTGCCGAAAAATCTACTTCCGACAGAATCTGTAACCGAAGGGTCTCCAGGTGTCGCGGTTAATCCTGTGAAAGGATTAACTTCATGATAGATATAATTCCCATCAACATCTTTAAGAAGTTCATTCGTTGTCGCATCTCGCATAAGACCTGTTTCAAAATCGGCATCTATTCCTGTTTGATTTGCAATCCCTTTCCAAAGTGCCTCCGCCTTTGCAAATTGTTCTGGCATCTTGTCTTTTGCAAATTCTACCATCGCATCAACTTGACCCTTTATTGCCTTGTACGCCTCAAGATCGGCCTTCATCCATGCATTGTTTCGAAAAAGTTCAATATCCGCCTCTTTCATTGGGCGCGTGACCATAACTCTTGCACCCAAACTGTCTCTTGCTGGCCATGGGTCTGTCCCCTCGATTTGTTCTTGGCTTGGATCAAATTCTTTATTTTTAAGCATTGCAAAAATTTTCTCTTCTTGCTCTTTGCACTTTTCGGTAATCGCTTTAATTTGTTTATCAAGTACTTTCATATCACCTAAAAGTTTTTGTTTCTGGCGTCCATCTTTGGTTGCCAAATCTGTGCCTTTAACAAGAAGGCGTGAAAGTGCCTCCATAAATTTCTTGATTGCATCTATAGGCATTTGAACCTCCTTGAATCCTTAATCAAGTATATCAAAATTTTCCCAAACAACCAAAGAACTATTTCGCAAATAAAATGCGTTACGGTAAATGAGATTGAAAAAGTATAATAAAAACCGCATAAATTGGAGCGGACGGAGAGAATCGAACCCTCAACCAAAGCTTGGAAGGCTTTTGTTTTACCACTAAACTACGTCCGCATGGCAATACAAACATTATATCAAATAAATCTAGAAATTGTCAACGAATTTTTAATGCTCTAGGAATTATACATTCGTGGACATTAAGGGAAAGAATAAAGGTTCGCTTGTGCGAACTGGTCTTCTGCTGAAATTTTTGTACTAGAATTTCGCCTGAAACGCACCGCATGCGTGCTTTTGTTCTCAATTACCCATAGACACATGATAACTTGTTGAGTTATACTTTGAAAAGTGAATGAAAGCGAGGAAAGTTCTGTGTACATCACAGACCAAAATACAGAAGTACCGGACGAAGAAACCTCAGGTGAATTTCAAATATATAACCCACACTCACGCAAAAGTCGTCTCAAGCGAATTTTTGCAATAGCATTTCCATTCGTAAACCTTGCCGTTGCAGGTGTTATAATTTTTCTTGCAATGCGTACCGATGATGTGTCAACATCAGATATATTTTCGGTGTCTGTGAATTGGCTTTTTCTTTTTGTTGCACTTTTGGTTGTTATTGTTATTATCTTGCTTGAATCTGGGCGATGGCAACTTTCAATGTACACAATGACAAAAAGATTCCAGCCATTTTTATGCCTGCGAACCTACTTGCTTGAACGTCATTATAATTTACTTACACCGTTTCATACAGGAGGCAAGGCATATCAACTTTATTACCTTCACAAGCACAAGTTCTCTGCCGGTGAAATCACCGCAATTGCGATTTCAAATTTTATACTTGGCAGGGTAGGATTTCAACTTGTTACTGGTATAATAATCGCTGTACTTATGTCTCGTTTGTCCGCACTTGATGGCGGAATGGTTGTAACAAGTGCGATTTACATAAGCATAGTTTTTAACGTTATCTTGACTTTTATAATTTTGTTTATCTCGTTCAATAAAACAATTCCACACAAAGTAAGTATGTTGTGTGTATTCATCTTGCATAAAATGAGAATTATCAAAAATCATAAGGCGGCAAAGCATGCGACCGAAGAAACACTTTGGAGATACAGGGTTACCGTGCGTAAACTTGTACGAAGTCCAAAAGTTGTACTTGCATCAATCACACTTGCATCAATTGCCCAGTTCCTTAATCTCTTTATAATTGCCCTTATCTATGCCGCACTCTTTGGATGGAGTTGGTCTGTACTGCCTTTATTATTGCTTGGCGTTGTTCTTACCGAATATACTGCATCAACAATGCCTGTTCCTGGTGGAACCGGGGCAATGGAGCTCTTCTTTCTTTCCATCTTTGCAACTACATTCGGTACGCCACAAATCTTTGTTGCACTTGTACTGTGGAAGGTTTTTTCATATATTATTCCTATTTTGACAGGTGTTCCAGTCATTGCTTATGACAATATAAAAAAGTTCCGCTTGCGTCGTCAGCACAAAACATAGTTATTGACGCAATACGAATACAAGCGATGAAATCGCACATAATAACCCATTATGCGAAAACAAAGCAAATTAAAATCTGTGTTAATTATAACAGGAACCGCACTTGCAACATCTGTTGCAATTATAACATCGCTTGCGGCCATTACTGTAGGTGCAATTGTCTCTGTTGATGCCTCAGTTATAACAAAGCCTCTTGTCGCTCATTGTAATGCCAAAATTGAAATTGCAACGATCTCGGGTGCTGTGGACTTGCCAATTACTTGTGACGATATCAATCATTTGTTTCATGTTGTTATTGATGCTGGACACGGTGGCTTTGATGGAGGTGTACAAGGTCTTGCAGGGACAAGGGAAAGTGAACTTGCACTTGAAATATCTCATAAAATCCGAGAAGAGATTGAAGGTCGTGGGATAAGAGTAACAATGACAAGAAAGGATGATGAAAGATTGCATGATGAAAACGCACGACATAAACAACGAAGTGATATTTTGAATCGCCATAAAATAATAGATTCGGTAAATCCTGACCTAGTAATATCAATACATTTGAACAGTTTCCCTGGCAATCGCTCGGTAAGTGGTCTGCAAGTCTTTTATCAAGAAAATGCACAAACAGGCAAAAACTTTGCTCATGCAATTCAAACTCATCTAAATAAAACAGAGTTGTTCCGTGGTATCGCATCACGTGGAAAAGATTCTCGCCCTGGTGATTATTTAATCCTTGAAACCGAATATCCATCCGTTCTTATTGAATGTGGTTTTCTTTCAAACCCAGATGAAGAACAAAAACTTGTAACATCTGAATACCAGACTCTACTTGCAACTCACATTGCGGATGCGGTTGTTGAAACGCTGGAAGCAGGGAATAATTATTTTTTCAGTTAAGATAATCTTTTTGGAATTGAAAAGGATTGAAGTATAATATTGTTATGACGTACAAAGCATGCAGAAAAATTAATGAATACTTTCAGCTTGATGAAAAATTTGATGTTTACCTTGCGGTGCCAAGTGAGAACGAACATGGCGCTTTTACAAAGCGCATACCAATCACATCCCCAATAGAAAAAGGATATCTTTACGCATGCTTGTTTTTCTTTGATGAAATTACAAAGGAACTTGATAAACTTCGAAAAATGATAAATAAAATCATTGACGAAATCCGTCAAGATGTTCACATCGAAGACCCATCAAAACTTCTTATGGAATTATCCGCTCGTGTGCGAAACAAAATCGGTGATGACAGTCTCGACGCCTTTGTAAAAGAAATCCTTGCAGAAGAAATGCGTGCACTGTCCCTTATGCCTACTGAAAAAGAAATTAAAAAACTTGAAGAAATTAAAGACAGCATCTTACTTGAACTTCTTAATGCTTTTAAAGAAATGACGATTGACCAGGCAACAAGTCATAATGACGTTTATACGTTTACTTTCCCAAAGGACTATTATGAGGATCTTAACCCTCGTCAGCGTAAAATTCTATCTCCTGCAATTCGCCTAACCAATCTATATAACCAAATCCGTATGGAAGATCTTAAATTCTTTCCCGACAGACGCGTGCAATATCGTGCAATTCACATTTCAAATAAATTCGACGCAACCGAAACACAAATCAAAGAATCGCTCAAACAACTTATGGGAAAACACTTTATAAAAGACAATGTGGATGATTAACACTTTCACTTCGTTACTTAAAATCGGAGCAGAAAACAAAAGAGTCACTATCTGTGACTCTTTTGTTTTCATTCTGATTCGGTTTTTGTTGTTATACGTGTACGCTTGAAAACATCAAATTCAACATAGTTGCCAGCATCTTCATTAAGAAACATGTTAATTAGATGAAAATTACCACGCAAATGCCCTCTTTTTGAGGCGTCTATCCCATACACCCTATATGGTGATCCATGGAATAAATATTGCGTGTGCCAACTGTTTGGAGTACCGTAAAGCCTAACCACAATCTCGTCGCCTTCTGAATAAATGCTTTTAACTTTTTCCAATGCTTCTTGCAATTTGGGGTTACTGGCATTCATCATACCTATCATTACCTATCTTCCTTCCATTAATCCCATTATCTAAGGGATATAAAAATAAAAAGTAATCACCAATTATATCTAATCCAGAGGCAAAAAGTCAATAGAGCAAAAATAAAAAGAGCCACCGTGCGGTAAACTCTTTTTATTGCTGGCAAGCACTGCTGTTTTGATTAAGGTTTCATGACTGTGCGTTTGTAAAAGGTAAACTCTAAACGACCATTTGGATACTCAAGCATGAATTCTTGAAGTGTTGGCTCTTTAAATTCATTGCATAGCCACTGAATGTCATACACTTGAAGTCTTTCGTTCCAGACTCGAAGACCATCAGGTGTGTAGAACCGAACTTGAAGTTCGTCACCTGGAGTAAATTTTTCGCTAATTCTTTTCACAACCGAAGCAATTGTTTCCGCATGTGACATCGATCATCTTCCTTCCATTATTCCTCTAAGGGTAAAATTAAAGTGCAGTTCAATTATAATATATTTGTATTTTAATGTCAATATGCAAAATAAAAAGGGTTGTAACCGCGGAATCTTCAGGTGCTGAAGATGAATTCGGAAACAAAACGTATAAATAATGTGCTAGAATAAAAGCAATGAACACACCAAAAAATTGGAAAGACTATCAAATTATCGCAACAGGAAGTGGTGAAAAACTTGAAAAATGGGGCGAATTTTATCTGTTGCGGCCCGACCCTCAAGCAATTTGGGAATCGGCATTTGATTTATCAACATTCCCTATGTTGCACGGAAAATATACTCGAAGTCAAACAGGCGGTGGACAATGGGAGTGGTTTAAATCTATGCCACCCGAATGGCATGTTCGATACGAGAATTTAAAATTTATAATAAGTCCAACCGCGTTCAAGCACACAGGTCTCTTTCCTGAACAGGCCTTTAATTGGGAAAAACTTGGTGAATTATGTTCCGCAAAAACAGGGGCAAGTCTTGCAATTTCGCCAGATATAAGAGTATTAAACCTATTTGGCTATACAGGTGGTGCAACCGTTGCATGTGCATATGTCGGTGCAAATGTGACTCATGTTGATGCATCAAAAGGAATGACCGAGGTTTGTAAACGTAATGCCGAACTTAATAAAATTGATCGTGATAAAATTCGCTATATTGTTGATGATTGTGCAAAATTTGTTTCCAGGGAAATAAGACGAGGCAAAACATACGATGGAATTATAATGGATCCACCAAGTTATGGGCGGGGTACAGGTGGAGAAGTATGGAAGATAGAACAATCTCTTGATCCACTTGTCTTTGATTGTTGTAAACTTTTATCAAAAAAGCCAAAGTTTATTCTAATAAATTCTTACACGACGGGGCTCCAGCCTACGGTGATTAAAAATATACTAAAGCGAAATTTAGATAAAGCCAAGATAAAAGGCTATACAATCGAAGCATATGAAATCGGTGTAGATACTCTTGAAGGGATAACCCTCCCATGTGGATGTTCTGCGATTGCCATATTTAAGTAATATCATATTTAAGTAATATCATTTTTAAGAAGGAGATAACATATGGAAATAAAATATTCATGTATATTCTGCAAACCCGAAATACGTAAAAACACAATCATGGAAAATGACCTTGCATTTGTAATCTATGACAAATTCCCACAAACAAAAGGACATCTTTTGATAATTCCAAAACGTCACAGTGAAACATTTTTTAATACAACCACAGAAGAACAGGTCGCAATATGTGAGCTTCTTGCAAATGCAAAGATATATCTTGACAAAAACTATAAACCCGAGGGTTTTAATATAGTCACGAATTGTGGTGCGGTTTCTGGGCAAGTTGTTTTTCATACACATGTTCATCTCATTCCACGATACAATGACGATAATGGAAGAACAAAAGCACCTAACGGTGCGTTTAAGCCGAGATCCTAGTACAAATGATTGAAGCGATAATTCCTAGATTAGAACAAAAGCACCTTTCGGTGCATTAAAGCCGAGATCGAAACGATAATTCCTAGTTCATAAAAAAGAGTTTTTGAAAAAGTAATAGAACTGCCTTATCTTTTTTTCCACTTTTGTTTCAAATCCTTTGGTATAAAAATCTCACTTTCTTGTAACGGTTGCTCTAAATAACTCAAATCCGCGGTATATCTCTTAACGCACTTTATCATATGCGAATAATAAAGTCCATCCGCAGGTCTCTCATCAATACTTACACCCAAATGTGCAACCTTTTTCTTTACAATATCAACACTATCTTCGTCAACAACCGCTTGCATCTTTTCCTTGCCAAGCGTAACAAAAAAACCACAATTTCCAAACTCGTAAAGATGATGAAAAACATAATCAACGTGAATACTTTTTAAATCTGCAAAAAGAATGCTGCAATGAAATGGACTTTGTTTAAATAATAATTTATCCGAGAGTAACCCTCGCTTATCAAAAAACTTCAGGCATCCAACACTAAATCGCAAAAACCAATTAGGCATAAGTCCAAATGATTTTGTGGTGTTCTCATCTTCAATCGCTGTTTCAATAGCATTGTCAAGTTTCTCTTTAATCTCTGCAATCGTTTCGTATCCGGTATATCTAACCTTGACAATTATTTCATTATCACCTTGACGTAAATTCTTGTGTACCATCATCGCAATATCAATGTGTTTTCTTTGATAAAGTCTGTCCTTCACATAAAAGCGATTGAATTTCGGACGCGTTGCAAAAATTCTCACCAATATAGTAAGCATAATGTCACGATACGTATAATTAATCCCATCAAGTTTCTTCAAAGCGATAAACTCATCCATCTTGTCTGCATCCTGTGGATATAAAAAGTAATTTGTTGAGGTTGTTCTTTTGTTGAGAAACATAGGCAACATTCGTGCAACCGTATCTTTTTGCCTAATTCTCACTCCATCTGCTCTTCTTCCAAACATAGGTATTAGTATAACACTAAAACTTATGATATACTAGTAAAATGAACCATGCACCTGCAATTATCTTTGAGGACAACCATATAATTGTCGTTATAAAACCACATGGAATGCCAAGCCAGGCAGACGCAAGTGCAGACCTTGATTTATTAACACAACTCAAGAAATATCGGTCGGAAAACGAGAATAAACCAGGCGATGCGTTCGTTGGTCTTGTACATCGCCTCGACAGGGTAACCGGAGGCGTGATGGTATTTGCAAAAACATCCAAAGCGGCGAAACGTTTGTCACTGCAAATTCAAGGTGGGGAACAAGGTCATCCAGAATATGGCACGTTTAATAAAAAATATCTTGCGGTGATTCATGGCACACCAAATACCCCACAAGCAAGACTTGAACATTACTTGCTTAAAAATGAAAAACTTAATAAAGTAGAAGTTGTTGGTGCGGCAATTTCTGGGGCAAAGAGGGCGGTGCTTACCTACAAAGTTTTGAATACGGTTGACCCAAACATATCAACTGAATTTAAAATCACTTCTAAAAAAGAATCGGATTCAAGTCCAGCAATTGCTTTGCAAAAGGAGGAGTTTGATGATGAACCAAAATCATCTCGATACGACGGCTTGCAGGGTGTAAAACTCACCGACGCAATTCTTACAAGTTTTGAACTTGAAAAGCAATTGGATACACCTAAACTCTCCCTTGTTGAAATCAATCTATTAACAGGCCGTTCCCACCAAATACGTGTCCAGTTTGCAAAAACAGGCAACCCATTATTTGCCGACGCAAAATATGGAACAACAAAATTTCCAAAGAATCAACATATTGACCTTGCCTTATGGGCATACGAATTAACTTTTAATCACCCAACAACGGGGCAGAGACTTCGATTCATTGTCAATCCACCTGAAACACACCCATGGGAATTGTTTGAATTTGCACGCAAAAGTCACAAAAATATCGAGCAAATTTGATATTCATTTAAATACAAAGTGGTGTTTAAAACAAAAACACCTCATTAAGAGATGTTTTTGACAACCGAACACATCCAGTGTTATTCAGTTACACATTTCATTGACCTGCACTTAAGGTATAAGTATCTTTCATTTATTACCTGAAGCCAGCCTTTTTTCGTGTTGCCATAAACTCTTCCGCTATTAGTGGTGATGCGTGTGTGCTTTGGCACGTAATCTTCACTCAATACTAGAGCGGCGGTGTCAGGTACTGCTCTTCTGTTTTGTGATGCGGGTAATGCTTTGGAAAACCCATTGTGGCAGTTTGCTAGGTTACTCATCTTAAATTCCTCCTAATAAAAAATTTGGATAAAATAAAATTGAATAATACATTGTACCAAATAATCCGAGATTTGTCAATAGTATTTATAAGTTTATTTTGGAATTCGTCCCACAAGCCAATCGATTGTGACATCAAAATAATCGGCAAGAGTAATCAATGCATCCATTGATGGCTTTTTGTTTCCGAGTTCCCAATTAGAAATTGCGCTTTGACTTAATTCGGTATCCGCACAAAGTTCATCTTGTGTCACACCCTTTTTCATGCGTACCTCTTTTAATCTTTGTTTGAAAGTATTTTGCATCACATTAAGAATATCACCATAGTAATGCTTGACAAATATCAATAGGCATATTACTATAGGTATATGAGTGCAGAGATTAATCAACAAAAAGGAAGACGAAAATATTCAAGTCACCCGAAACTTACCCCCGAAGAAATGAAAAAGCTTAAAAGAAAACATCGCGTTATCGTATTAAGTACACAAATAAAAAGTGAAATCGCCAAACTTATGAAACCCTTTCTTGAAGATCTTGAAAGTATTGAATCAAGTGATGAAAATTCTTGACAACATTACTAAAAGGCAGGGCAAACAGAGATAATGCGACACATGAAACAACTGATGCGGTTTGTTCCACATCATCAAATACCTGCATACGAGTTTAATGCATAACCCTTCAAAACTGTAATTTTATGTCAATACTCTAACTAACAAAATTCTTGCACAACAGCCTAAACTTGTGCTATATTTGTAGATATTAAAATTCAGGAGAAAAAACATGGCAAGAAAAATCCCGCTTGAGAAATACCGTAACATAGGTATCATGGCACACATTGACGCAGGTAAAACAACAACAACAGAACGTATTCTGTTCTACAGTGGTAAAACACACAAGCTTGGCGAGGTTCATGATGGCGGTGCAATTATGGACAGTATGGTTCAAGAACAAGAACGTGGTATAACAATCGCATCTGCGGCGACAACCACTGCATGGAAAGATCATAATATCAACATTATCGATACACCGGGTCACGTTGACTTTACCGTAGAGGTTGAACGTTCTCTCAAAGTTCTTGATGGTGCGGTTGCGGTTTTCTGTGCAAGGGCAGGGGTACAACCTCAATCGGAAAAAGTTTGGTCCCAGGCAAACAAGTACAATGTGCCACGTATGGCATACATTAACAAAATGGACAGGGATGATGCAAACTTTCTTCGTGCAATTCAAACAATGCGTGACAGACTTCGTGCAAATCCACTTCCAATTCAACTTCCTGTAGGTTCTGAAAAAGACTTTAAGGGCGTTATCGACCTTATTACAATGAAAGCAACAATCTATAAAGATGATCTTGGTAAAGATATGCAAGAAATCGAAATCCCTGCCGACCTTTTGGCACAAGCACAAGAATATCACGCGAAACTTGTGGAAACTGCCGCCGAGGCAGATGATGAACTTACTATGAAGTACCTTGAAGAGGGAACTCTTTCACAGGAAGATGTAAAACGCGGAATTCGTATAGGTACAATTAAAATGTTGTTTACACCTGTTGTTTGTGGTTCATCTTTCAAAAACAAAGGTATCCAAAAAATGCTTGATGCAATTGTTGATTATCTTCCGTCACCTCTAGATGTTCCTGCAATCAAAGGAATAAACAGTAAAGGCGAAGAGGTAGAACGTCAATCAAGCGACGATGCCCCATTTGCAGGACTTGCATTTAAAATCGCAACCGATCCACATGTTGGTAAAATTACATATTTCCGTGTCTACAGTGGTACTCTTCAATCTGGTTCATATGCCCTTAATTCTACAAAAGATAAAAAAGAACGTGTAGGCCGTATTTTACAAATGCACTCTAACAACAGAACCGAAATTTCTGAACTTCGTGCAGGTGATATCGGTGCAATTATCGGTCTTAAAGACACAACAACGGGGGACACCCTTTGTGACGAGAAAAATGTTGTTGTTCTCGAATCAATGAACTTTGCCGAACCTGTCATCAACCTTGCAATTGAACCGGCAACAAAGCCAATGCAGGAAAAAATGATTATGGCACTTATCAAACTTGCCGAGGAAGACCCAACATTTAAAACATATACAGATAAAGAAACCAACCAAACAATTATCGCGGGTATGGGTGAATTGCATCTCGAGGTTATTGTTGATCGTCTTAAACGCGAATTCAAAGTTGATGTAAACGTTGGTAAACCACAGGTTGCATATCGTGAAACAATCCGCAACAAAGTTGATGTAGAAGGAAAATACATTAAACAATCTGGTGGTAAAGGTCAATATGGTCACTGTAAAATCATCATGGAACCAAAAGAGCCAGGAACAGGATACGAATTCGTTGACAAAACTGTCGGTGGATCTATTCCAAAAGAATATGTTCCTGCAATTAACAAGGGTATCGAAGAAGCAAAAATGTCTGGTGTATTTGCTGGTTACGAGTGTGTGGACTTTAAAATTACCGTTTATGATGGTTCTTACCACGACGTGGACTCTTCCGAAATGGCGTTCAAAATTGCTGGATCAATGGCATATAAAGAAGGTGCAAAAAAGGCTGGCCCTGTGCTTCTTGAACCTATTATGAAAATGGAAATTGAGACACCAGAAGATTATCTTGGTGACGTTATGGGGAATATCTCGCAAAGACGTGGTCAACTTCAAGGTATGGATACACGTCACGGTGTTCAAATCATTAATGCTATGATTCCACTTTCTGAATTGTTTGGTTATGCATCTGATCTCCGTTCTCTAACCCAAGGTCGTGGAACATTTGATATGGTCTTCAGCCACTATGAAGAAGTACCAAAAGCGGTTGCCGAAAAAGTTGCAACAGAAAGGGCAGGCAACAAGTAACAGGAATTTGACCTTTGTAACAAAGTGATGTAATATAAGAATATATTTATCTATTAAGGAGAAAAAAATATGTCAGTAAATTGGAAAAAAACATTTAACCTAATTGCATTTATCGCATTAGTGTTCATCGCCATTTCTGTGTTGCTTTCTGCTGTTATTAATGCGGCAAATGTGGCACAAGCGTTCTTAACAATCGCACTCTTGCTTTCTGTCTGTGTTGTTGCATTTTATTCATTTTTCTTTGCCTATCGTGGTGGAGACAGAAAAGGCCGCTGGACCACAAAACAAGTCGTATACCTTTGTGTGTGGGCTGTTTCATTTATCATTGCTATTGTCGGAATTATCCTCTTCAACGTGCTTTAATCAAAAAATTATTAGCACAAAAAAATCGCCTTGCGGCGATTTTTTGCGATATACCGATTGATTTTCATATAACATATATAGTATAATATGCAATGACAAACAAAAAGCTATGGTTGATTCTTGCCTTAATATTCGCTGTGCTAACTTTAACGTTTCTAACCTTGACAATCATATTCGAGGCACGCGAAGAAGAAGGCACAGAAACCGTTCTTGTCGATGTATTCATTGGCATATTTGTATTGTTCCTAGTATGCTTTATAATTTCGATAACTGCTGCTGTGATTCATCATCGCAACGAAAGAAAACGTCAAAATTCCAATCAAACTATTGTATATACCAAAATTCCGACACCACAACCCGACATCCAATCTGCAATGGAATCCGTCACACAAGAAAAAACACCAGAACAAGAAATCTATATAATTCCAAAAAACTCGGCACAAGAAGTAAATGTAATTATTACGCCAAAGAAGATAAGGTGCAAATTCTGTGTCACAAAATTTTATTCAGACGAACCACGTTGTCCTAATTGTGGGGCAAGTAACTATAATCCAGATTTCAACAGGAAATAAGTTATTGAAAAACCATTTGCAATTCCTATAAAAATGCTGTATATATATAAACATGACCATAGCCGAAATAATGATAATTGTATGGGCGGTTGTTATTGCACTTGCCCTTTTTATAGAATTTCTTTCATATGATTTGGTAAGTGTTTGGTTTGCACCTGCCGCACTTGTTGCACTTGTGATGGCCGCACTTAATACGTGGATTGGTAACCCTACCGCAATACCTTTTTGGGCACAGATAATTGTCTTTATTGTTCTGTCTATTGTTTTCATTCTCTCGTTCCGCCCACTTATGAAAAAAATACTTGTACGTGATACAATTCCATCCGATATAACGACATCTAATATTGGCAAGCAACTTCGTCTGACATCTGACACAATTGACGGACATTCAACAATCGAACTTAACGGGGTAACTTGGAAAGTTGAAATAGAAAACGAGATCGACCTTGCAAAAAACACAATGGTAGAACTAACAGGTTCTATCTCAAACAAATTTAAGGCAAAAGCGGTAGAGTAAACAAAAAAACGACTCCCTATCAAAGCGAAGTCGTTTTTGCTCTACTCAGTTGAGGCATTGTTTTTGTTTCTGCAATAGATACGATATTCTTGGATTGCATCTTTCGCGCTAATTATGAAAATTATTATAACCAGTGATATAGATGCGCTGGCTACCATTTCCCATCCGCCTGCTGCCCAAGTTAAGAGAATAACAATTGGACTACAAAACAAAGTTAAGATACCATAAAGCAAAAGATGTCTTACAAACTCTGATAGCAAGTATCTCACATAAATCTTCCTTTCTTATGTTTAGTTTGGATTTTATGTATTGTGATTATACCACAAAATCCCTTGCATTGCAACCCCCCAAATGTGATATACTTTAATAATAAGATTAAGGAGGAACAAATATGTCAGCAGGAGCAATAGCCGCGTTAATCATCGGATTAATCGGTGCGGTAATCATAATAATTTTCATCTCAAGATTCAGAGTGGTCTCACAGGGAACCGCAAGGGTTGTCCAACGTCTTGGTAAATATCACAGAACACTTGAAACAGGTCTTAAATGGATTATGCCATTTATTGACAAAGCCGGTGCCCCAATCGTTCTTAAAGAACAGGTTGCCGACTTTCGTCCAAGTGAAGTCATAACAAAAGATAACGTAAAAATGATGATAGACAGTGTTGTTTTCTTCCAAGTCGTTGACCCAAGACTTTTTACATATGGTATTGAAAGACCTATGCAGGCAATCGAGAACCTTACCGCAACAACATTGCGTAACATTGTTGGTGAACTTGAACTTGATGAAACATTGACATCTCGTGAAACGGTAAACACCAAAATGCAACTTATTATTGATGACGCGACAAATCCATGGGGCATCAAAATTCACAGGGTTGAACTTCGAAATATTCTTCCGCCACCTGCAATCCAAGAATCTATGGAAAAACAAATGAGGGCAGAACGTGAACGTCGCCAAACAATCTTACAGGCAGAAGGGGAAAAGCGTGCAAATATTCTTGTCGCCGAAGGTGAAAAACAGGCTGCGATTCTTCGTGCAGAGGCAACAAAAATCGCTCTTCTTACAGAGGCCGAAGGTCAAGCCCAAGCAATTCGTAAAATAGTAGAGGCAAGACCAGACGCATCATACATAACACTTCAAGGTTTTGATGCACTTAAAGCAATGGCGGAAGGTCAATCCAACACACTTATAATTCCATCTGACTTGCAAAATGTAACTACACTCTTCTCGTCAATATCTGAAACTTTGATGGCAAAAGGTGCGATTCCAAGACCAACAAAACCTGCCCCAAAAGCAAAAACAACAAAGCCAAAAGCATAATAAAAGAGCCACCTGGCTCTTTTTATAAGTCTAGAAACTATCACTTCAATCATTTGCACTAGGATCTCGGCTGAAACGCACCTTTAGATGCTTTTGTTCTGTTGCTTTGTGATATACTCTCTTCAAGATGTCACAAATGAAAAATCCTAATGAAAAACGCAAAGTCCATACAAAAGAACTCGATCGTCTGTATGCAAAAAATGTTCGTTGCCCCTATTGTAAAGAACGTATAAAAAAATACCAAATGAAATGTGGTTTGTGTGGTATTTCTAAAGAAGATATACTTGTCGCATCAAATCAATCTGCAAAACTTATACTGGCCGGCAAAAAGCAGGGCAAAGTCACATGGACCAAGAAAAGACCTCAAGATGTGCGTTTTGGAAAGTTGATATTTTTTCTGGTTATCTTTGGTGTTTTTGGTGCACATAATTTTGTTGTAGGTCGAAAAAGGCGTGGTTGGATACTGCTTGCATGTATGACAATTTTTATTATATCGGTCATCGTATTTCCGCCGAACTTTGATTATACCGGAACAACATGGCGGTATGCATGGCGAAATGACTTTGCATCATGGGGTTGGTGGTTTCCTTTCGATACATTTGGTATTCTTGCCGTTCTTGTATGGTTTGTTGATTGGTTTGCAATTATAATATTTCAAAGTTATAAATATCCAATTCATATTCCGGCAGATGCCACAGAACTTGCAAAACTCAACAAACAAGAAAACCCAGAAACAAAGGCACCAAACACCAATAATTCAAAAGTTAAAGAATCTGAAAAGAAGGGGATTGATGAAGCCCGCCCTAAAAAACATTACAATCATTCAAAACATAAACGTCAACAAAAAAAATCGCAAGAGACTACTCATCCGCCAAGCCAACAAGATAATCTGCCGAAACCCTAAAGTATTGGCAAATGAGAATCAAATAATTTATGTCAGGCGATTGTTTATCTTCTTCCCAACGTTGAATATTATTAGAAGACTTTGCCATGCCAAGTGCCTGAGCAAGCTCACTTCTATTCAATCCGCGTTTTATTCGTAATGCTTTCAATCTTTCAGGAAAAAGATTCTCATCTGCTTTATATCCCATAATAATAGAGTATGTCCAATTAGACGAAAGATGGTTTTTCGTAAAATTTTACAAAACAATTGACTTGTCTAATCAGACAATGTACCTCTTGAACGCAAACACAGAGTAGACTTTGAAGGTTTAGTTGACGAATTTAATTATATACGCGGATATCTTGACGCAATAATTGAATCCAGTCATAATATGGATGCACCCTGTCCAAAATCATAGATATATGTTACAATATTTACATGAACGGCAAAACAGTGGTTGTAGGCATGAGCGGTGGTGTAGACTCCAGTGTTTCCGCATATCTTCTCAAACAACAAGGGTATAATGTCATAGGGCTTTTCATGAAAAATTGGGAGTCAGATGACACCGACGAGTATTGCAGTGCCGAACAAGACTACAACGACGTCAAGCGTGTATGTGAAGTCATAGGCATACCATATTATTCAATCAATTTTTCAAAACAATACATGGATAATGTATTTGCCCAATTCTTGGATGGTCTTGGAAAAGGGTACACCCCAAATCCAGACATACTTTGTAACAGGGAAATCAAGTTTGGGCCTTTTCTTGAATATGCAAAAAAAATAGGTGCAGATTACATTGCCACAGGGCACTACTGCAGGGTGAAAAAAGTTAAAACAGACAATAAAAAAACCGAAACACATTTATTAAAAGGTATTGATCCGGTAAAAGATCAATCGTACTTTTTATGTGGACTTGGCCAAGAACAACTTGACCGCGTAATATTTCCAATTGGACATTTGCAAAAATCGCAAGTAAGAAAAATCGCACAAGAACAAAATCTTGTTACCGCACAAAAAAAAGACAGCACAGGAATTTGTTTCATAGGCGAACGCAAAATAAGAGACTTTTTAAAAACATATTTTGGCAATCAAACAGGAGAAATTAAAACACTTGATAATAAAATAATAGGAAAACACAATGGACTTATGTACTATACAATAGGGCAAAGAAAAGGACTTGGCATAGGTGGCCTTGCAGGTTTCGATGAAAATAAATGGTTCGTTGTACGCAAATGTCTTAAATCAAATACTCTCTTTGTTAATAATGGTGAATGTGATGAACTTTTCACAGACAATCTGGTTGCAACGAATTTTAATTGGATAGGAACCCCAGAATGGAAATCACCAGAATTCGAATGTTATGCAAAAACAAGATATCGTCAACCCGATCAAAAGTGCAGGGTTTATTCAAAATCATCAAATAAAGTGTATCCAGAAAATATAAATGTTGAATTTACCATGCCACAACGTGCAATAACACCAGGCCAATGGGTGGTATTATATGACGAGGATCGTTGTTTAGGCGGTGGTATTATCGTTGATAAAAATAATAACAAAGGAGGATAAAAATGACCCAAGTCTTGACAAGCACCGGTCCATGGATTAAATCATTAGGCATTACATTAACAATAATAAAAAGACTTGTCCAGGTCCTTCTTTGCGTGATTCTGATTTTTGCAATTGCAATCGGAGGTATTTTTATATACATTTTGTTTCCATTAACCGCAACCCCAACCGGCTTTTATTTTAACCCTGACCCAAATTCACCATATCACAGTGACTTTAATGACCTTTTCCAAGATAGGGTAACTCATAATCAATTTCCGCACATAAGTATGTCCACATCTGGATCTCACATAACTTTATCTCCATTTGAATATGACTACGGAAACGGAGATGGAATAAATATCCTTGTAATGACCGATTTTCATTTTATGGGAATTCCTCTTGGTGTAGATTCCAGAACAGATCGTGCAATTCGCAGAATGATTGCCGAATTTTATTACATAAACAATGCAATGCCCGATCTGATTTTGATTTTGGGGGACAATACCGCGTCGCCACTTAATCACAGGGCGGTAAGACGCCTTATAAGAACAATGGACAGCCTCAATATTCCATGGGCACCACTTTTTGGCAATCACGACGGCAGGGGAAAAGCAGATGCAAATTACCAGGCTCGGGCATTCGAACAATCACGCAATTCGATTTTCAGATGGGGCCCAAATAATATAGGTGTGCCAGGAAATTATTTTATCAATATCCAGTCACCAACAGGTGATACAATTCATACATTATACATGCTAAGTAACCGCCCAAGTCCATGGTTCATAGAAACGTATCCACCACTTACAACGGGGCAGATTGATTGGTACGAATGGGCGGTGCGAGGAATGATACAACAGGAAAATCCATCACTGGATATAGATGATATTTTAAATGCAGTGGTGCCTGGCACAATTCCATTGTCAAGCGTGTTTACGCATGTGCCAATGCCACAATTTGAAGACGCATTCCAATTTGCAATTGCAAACCCACATTTGAATCTTTTATATGGTGGTGCTCGTGGTGAACCGGTTCATTCAAGTGATACTGACATGGGTCTTGTAGAGTTAATGTTTCAACTTCAAAGTTCTCATTACATGTTCGCAGGGCACGATCACAACAGTTCTTTCTCCGTTCGTTATCACCGAGGGCTTTGCCAATCATGGACATATATTCCATACGCAACCCCTTCAATTCGGTTTTCATATGTTCCCGCACTAAGTGGCAATGTTGCAATGCTTGGTGCGTATGGTAATATCCTTGGCGGGATGCAGATAACTATATTGCCAAACGGACAAATTACTCAACGTCACATTATGCTTAGGGGCGGTTATCCTCCAGTCCTTGCATAGTTTAATGTTTTACTATTTTCTTTGGTTTTCTGAATAACATTCCAAAAATCGCAAAAGCAACCCAGACTGCACCTGCAATTGTTGTTATAACAAGTCCAGTCAAGATTGTTGATGGAGCCCAGACACTTGCAATTGCCCAAGTTCCCACCCCAAGCATTGATGGTAATATTATCGTTGTCACTAATAAACCAATAAAGAATAAACTTGCCAAAACTAGGTTGACCCAACTCCTTGCTCGCGGACGCACTTTAACTGTTGTTCTTTTTCTAATTGATATGATTTTAAGAATAGTAAAAAAAACAAGAAAAATCATAGCTAGTACAGCGGCAAAAACATAACTCGCAAAAATAATATCAAGCATACGAAAGTCTGATCCGGCACTTATTTCTCCAGGCTGTTCCCCATCTAAAAGCAAAAGGATATTTTCCATAAGATTTGCCGCATCACCTGCTGACGAATTTTTTAGAATAATTACCCCGATACCACTAGCAGGAAGCATAACTATTTCTGACAAAAATCCTGGACTCTCGCCTTCGTGTCTGATTTTTCCTGTTTCCTCGTTGATAAGCCAACCTGCTGCATAGTGATTGCCGTTTACCGCTGCTACACTTGTATTTGGCTCAAGTGCTCTTACAAGCAAATCATTGAATGGTACCGGTGCAATTGAAGGATTGAAAAACAATTCCATCCAACGTGCCATATC
>Ga0131853_10002049_pt1 | contig 36141 bp, 31 predicted proteins | sample TergutLab28metaG_FD_92764 | JGI IMG/M metagenome (GOLD analysis project Ga0131853, IMG submission 92764) | Labiotermes labralis P1 segment gut microbial communities from Petit-Saut dam, French Guiana - Lab288 P1 (version 2) (version 2) | ecosystem: Host-associated > Arthropoda: Insects >... | reverse complement strand
TCGACGGGTCGTTCGGCTTCGGCGGCGAGGAGTCGGCCGGCGCGTCGTACCTGCGCAAGGACGGCTCGGTGTGGACGACCGACAAGGACGGACTGGTCATGTGCCTGCTCGCCTCGGAGATGCTCGCGCGCACCGGGAAGACGCCCAGCCAGCGGTACGCCGAGTTGACCGCCAGCTTCGGCGCTCCGGCGTACGAGCGGATCGACGCGCCTGCGACGCCCGAGCAGAAGGCCAAGCTGGGCAAGCTCTCGCCCGACGCCGTCACGGCGACCGAGCTGGCCGGCGAGCCGATCACCGCCAAGCTGACCGAGGCGCCCGGGAACGGTGCCGCGATCGGCGGTCTGAAGGTCGTGACCGAGTCGGCGTGGTTCGCCGCGCGGCCCAGCGGCACCGAGGACGTCTACAAGATCTACGCGGAGTCGTTCCGCGGCGCGGAGCATCTCGCGCAGGTGCAGGAGGAGGCGAAGGCGGTCGTCTCGGCGGCGCTGGGCTGAGGCGTGCGGAAGCCCGGCTGGGTCGCCGGCACCCCGACCGGGCGGTGGCATCGAGCTGCCGCCCTGGTCGCGCTCTCGCTGACCTTCGGCCTGGTCCAACTCGACGCGACGATCGTCAACGTGGCTCTGCAGACCTTGCGGACCGCGCTGGGCGGAGGCGTGGGCGCCGCGCAGTGGGCGGTCGACGCCTACGCGGTCCCGTTCGCGGCCTGCATGCTCGGCGCCGGCGCGTTCGGTGACCGGCACGGTCATCGGCGCACCTGCCTGGCCGGCTTCGCGATCTTCGCCGTCGCCTCCATCGGCGCCGCGCTCTCCGGCTCCTGGACGCCGCTGATCGCCGCCCGCGCCCTGCAAGGCACCGGCGCCGCCCTGATGCTCCCGGCATCCCTGGCGATGATCGCCGAGCTCTACCCCGAATCGCGCGAACGGGCACGCGCGCTCGGCGTGTGGGGCGGCATCGCCACCCTCGGCTTCGCGTCCGGGCCGCTGGTGGGCGGGCTGCTGATCAGGTTCTCGAGCTGGCCCGCGATCTTCTGGATCAACGTGCCCGTGGCGGCACTGGTCGGGGCGACGATCGCCGCGCTCGGACCGCGCAACCGGCCCCAGCCGCGCGGGATCCGGCCGGCCGGCACGCTACTGGGCGTTGCGACCCTCGCGCTGCTGACCAGCGGCATCATCGAGGCCGGCGAGCGGAGTCCCGCGCCGGCCACTGCGCTCGTCGCCGCCGGTCTCGTCGCCGGATGGGCGTTCGTCCACGCGGAGCGACGCAGCCCGCATCCGCTCGTGCCACCGGGCCTGCTGGCCGTGCCCGCCTTCCGCTGGGGCCTCGCGACCGGCTTCGCCTTCAACTTCGCGATGTACGGCGCCCTGCTGTGCGTCTCCCTGACCTTGCAGTCGGCCTACCGATTCTCCGCACTCGAGGGCGGACTCGCGGTGCTGCCGATGGCCGTGGTGGTGAGCATCGGTGCGACGTTCAGCGGATTCATCGCCGCGGCGACCGGCCCGCGCCGACCGATGCTCGCCGGGTTCGCGGCCGCCGGGATCGGCGCAGCCGGGATCGCGGTCGGCGGCCTGCTCTCCTCGCCCGCTGTCATCGTCACGGGCCTGGCCGGCGTCGGGCTCTGCTCGCTGGCGATGCCGGCGATGACCTCGGTGACGATCGGCGCTGCACCGGCCGAGCACAGCGGGCTGGCCAGCGGATCGTTGAACACCGCTCGGCAGATCGGCGGAGCAGCCGGAGTCGCCGTACTCGGCGCCGTGCTCAACGCGGGCGGCGAACGGGAGGGGTTCGCCGTCGCGCTCGCCATCGCGGTCGCCACGTGTGCCGTCGGGCTGTGGACCAGCGTCAGCGCCACGGCCGCTGACCACGCGACATGAATGGACTGGCCAGCGACCGCCTCGGCCCCCTACCGTCACCGCCATGCGCGGCACGATCCTGACCCTCGGCGGTGGCGGCTTCTCGATGAGCGAGGACGGGTCCTCACTGATCGACGACTACCTGCTCGCCCTGACCGGCAAGGAGCGCCCCAAGGTCTGCTTCGTCGGCACGGCGAGCGGTGACTCGGCCAGCTATCGCGACCGGTTCTTCGCGGCCTTCGACGGCCGCGCCGAGACGAGCGCGCTCGTGCTCTTCGCGCAGGAGTCGCACGGCTACACGCCGCCTTCGATCGCGCTGGAGCAGGACGTGATCTACGTGGGCGGCGGCTCGACCGCGAACCTGCTCAGCCTGTGGCGACTCCACGGCGTGGACCGGGTGCTCGTCGAGGCTGCCGCGGGCGGCACCATCCTGGCGGGCATCAGCGCCGGCATGAACTGCTGGTACGACGCCTCCTCGACCGACTCCTACGGCCCCCTGGCCCCGCTTCCCGACGGCCTGGGGCTCCTGCCGGGCAGCGCCTGCCCGCACTACTTCGGCGAGGAGGGCCGGGCCGAGAGGTTCCGCGGCTGGGTCGCTGACGGCACGCTCCCGCCCGGGTACGCCGCCGACGACCACGTCGCCCTGCTGTGGCGCGACGGCGAGCTGGTCGAGGCGGTCGGCGAGCGTCCCGGCGCGCAGGCGTTCCGCGTCACCCGCGAGGGCGAGACCGCGGTCGAGATGGCGCTCGAGGTCCGCAACCTCGGGTGAGCGGGCCCGGCTGACCCGCGGCGCCTCAGGCGGTGACGGGAGCCGCGACGCGGTCGGAGGCCACCGCGCGCCGTACTCGTGCCTGGCGGTCGAGCTGACCCTGCAGGGCCGCACGCGCGTCAGGACCGCCGCTCACCATCTTCCAGAGCACACCGAGCTGGCCGCGCAGGTTGCGCCGGTCGGTGGTCTCGAGCCAGTTGTTCGGCAGGGAGAGCCGCACGACCTTGTGCCAGGCCGAGAGCACCTGCTGCGGCAGCGGCGCCGAGTGGTAGTTCAGGCCGTACTTCTCGAAGAGCGCCTCGACCTTCGGCGCCACCTGGCGGTAGCGGTTCGAAGGGAGGTCGGGCCACAGGTGGTGCTCGATCTGGTGGGAGAGGTTGCCGCTCATCAGGTGCACGAGCCGCGAGCCGGAGATGTTGGCCGAGCCCAGCATCTGGCGGACATACCAGTGGCCGCGCGACTCGTTCGGGTCGATCGTCTCCTGCTCGTACGTCGCGACGCCCTCGGGGAAGTGGCCGCACATGATGACCGAGTGCGACCACACGTTGCGCACGATGTTGGCGGTCACGTTGGCCAGCAGCGTCGGGACGAGCGACGGCCCCGAGAGCAGCGGGTGGATCACGTAGTCCTTGGTGGCCTGCTTGCGGATCTTGCGCAGGGTGGCCTTGAGGCGCTGGGCGAAGTGCTCCGGCAGCGGGTCGCCCTTCTTGTGGTCCTTGAGGCTGCTGCCCATGTCCATGTCGTACATCGCGATGCCGTATTCGAAGAACAGCATGTTGAGGAAGTTCACGAACGGCTGGAGCAGCGAGGTGGGCGTCCACTCCTGATCCTCGTCGACGCGCATGATGCCGTAGCCGAGGTCGTTGTCCTGCCCGACGATGTTGGTGAAGGTGTGGTGGATCTCGTTGTGCGTGTACTTCCACGTGGCGGCGGGCGAGGCCATGTCCCACTCCCACGTCGAGGAGTGGATCTTCGCGTCGCGCATCCAGTCCCACTGACCGTGCAGGATGTTGTGGCCGATCTCCATGTTGTCGAGGATCTTGGCCGCCGACAGGCCTGCGGTGCCGACCACCCACGCCGGCGGGAAGATGCTGCCCAGCAGCACCGCGCGCGAGCCCAGCTCGAGGTAGCGCTGCGTCTTGATCACCCGTCGGATGTACGCCGCATCCCGGCCGCCGCGGGAGTCCATGACCTCCTGGCGGAGTGCGTCGAGCTCGACGCCGATCTGCTCGATGTCGGCCTCGGACAAGTGGGCGATCGGGTTCTCGGACTGCTTGGTGATGGCCGTCAAGGGAATCCTCCGGTCAGTGGTCGATGATGCAGGCGCCCGCCGGGGCGCTGATGCAGGTCTGGATCTTGATGCCGCCGGCCGGGGTCTCCCCCGGGACGGCGACGGTGAGGTCACCGCTACGCAGGTCACGCACGGCACCCTCGGTCATGGGCAGCACGCATCCCATGCAGATGCCCATCCGACACCCACTTGGCATGATCAAACCTGACTCTTCTGCCGCGTCGAGGATCGGCGTGGCTCCGCCGACCTCGACGACGCGGTCGCGGAAGGTCACCGCGCCGCCCGCAGCGGCTTCACCGGAGAGCTGGCCGAGCATCGGTGCCCGGAACTGCTCGGTGAACAGCGCGAGCCCACGCTCGTCGTGGTGGGCCTCGAGCGCGTCCAGCAGGCCGTGCGGCCCGCACGCGTACGTCGACCGCTCGGCCAGGTCGGGCACCAGCTCGGCGAGGCTGTCGACGTCGAGGCGACCGTGCACGTCGTCGTACCGTGCGACCAGGTTGATCACCCCCGCGGCGGCCAGCTCGCGCAGGTTGGCGATGAAGATCGAGTCGGGCTCGCTCGGCGCCACGTGCACGACGACGATGTCGAGCGCACGGCTGCGCGGCAGCTGCAGGACGCCGCTGTCGGTGACCGGGAAGAGGTTGCGCAACATGCCGATCACCGGGGTGATGCCGGAGCCGGCGGTGACGAAGAGGAGCTTCGCCGACCGCAGGTCGGAGGGGAGGACGAAGTCGCCCGCCGCCTGCTCCAGGTGCACCAGCGTGCCGGGGCGTGCCTCGTGGACCAGATGATTGGAGACCACGCCGCCGGGCACGGCCTTGACCGTGATCGAGATGTGGCCGTCGGCACGGGGGCCGTGGGTGAGCGAGTATGCGCGCCATTGCCGGACGCCGCTGACGTCGATGCCTACGCGGACGTACTGGCCCGGGGTGTGACCCGCCCAGTCCTTGCCCGGCTTGATCACGATCGTGGCCGCGTCAGCGGTCTCCTCCTCGACGGCGACGATGCGGCCGCGCAGCGGGGCCCCGCTGCGCAGCGGGGCGAAGAGATCGAGGACGTCCGACGGATCGAGCGGAGTGATCGCCGCGGCGGCCACCTGATGCGCACGCTCGCGGAGGGCTGCTCCGAGGGCTCGCGGCCCGGGCAGAGCGGGGCGCGGAGTGGGGACAGCTGCACTCACCATGCACCCAGTGTGCTAGCAAAATGACGTAAACTCCTGTGTCTGCGACGTGAAGATCACTTCTCAGTTTGTTCGGAGGGGACAGATGTCCACCCAGCGGCACGACGCGACTCCGCATCTTCATCTCACTCCTGAGATCGCCGACCGGCTCCAGATGATCCTGCCCAGCGTCGGCGAGGACGTGGTCGCGTCGGTGATCTCGGGTGTGCCGTCGTACCGCGATGCCTTCCTGGGCCCGATGGGCGAGACCATCCGCACAGCCGTCGGGGTGGCGCTCGGCGGCTTCATCGCCTCGGTCTCCGGCCGAGGTCCCGAGACCGTACCGGCCACCCCGCCGGCCGTCCAGGGCGCGTACGAGCTGGGCCGTGGTGAGGCATGCAGCGGGCGCACGACCGAGGCGCTGCTGGCGGCGTACCGGATCGGGGCGCGGGTGGCGTGGCGCGAGCTCTCGACCGCGGCGGTCGCGGCGGGCCTGGAGCCGGAGGCGCTGGTCGAGTTCGCGGCGATGGTCTTCCAGTGGATCGACGAGGTCTCGGACGCCTCGGCCGCCGGGCACGCCGACGAGCTGGCCAGCAGCGGGCGCGTCCGTCAGCGGATGCTCGAGCGGCTCTCGCGGATGCTGCTGGCCGATGCCTCGCCCGATGCCGTCGACGCGGCCGCCGAGGAGGCCGAGTGGCAGCCCCCCACCACGCTGACTGCGGCGATCGTCCCCGCGGCCCAGCTCGGCCCGGTGCTCGCCCAAGTCTCGCCCGACACGCTCGTGCTCGACGACGTCCCGGAGGACGACCTCACCCTGCTGCTCGTACCGAACGCGCACGGCCGGCGCCGCCCCGTGCTGCTCCGCATCCTGGAGGGCCGCGCCGACATCGTCGGCCCGGCCAAGCCCTGGCGTGAGGCGCGGATCTCCTACGAGCGCGCGCGCCGAGCACGAGCGGCGGGGCTGAGGGGCGACACCGACGACCACCTCGTGGCGCTCGTGCTGGGAGCCGATCACCAGGCGCTGGATGACCTGCGGGCCGCCGTACTGTCACCGCTGGCCGGGCTGCGGCCCGCCACGGTCGAGAAGCTCGTCGAGACACTCCGGTCCTGGCTGCTGCACCACGGCCGTCGCGAAGAGGTCGCGGCCGAACTCTTCGTCCACCCGCAGACCGTGCGCTACCGGATGCAGCAGCTGCGCGACGTGTACGGCGACCGGCTGGAGGACCCGGCCACCGTGCTGGCCCTCACGGTGGCCCTGGCCGGGGAGCCGAGAAGTCACCCCGTGACAGCCGAGGAGTCACCCGGTGACACCCGAGACGTCAGTCCGTGACACCCGAGAGGTCAGTCCGCGACACACGACGAGTCGCTTGGTGACAGTCGAACGCGCCCGTGCGTCACGGAGTGACCCTTCGGGTGTCACGGAGCGACTTCTCGGCTGTCACCGGCTGACTCTTCGCGTGTCACTAAGTGACGTCTCGGCTGTCAATAGGTGACGTCTCGGCGGGCACTACAGCTCCTGCCAGACCGGCTTCCCGGCGTACACCTCGGCGTAGTACTCGCCGCGGGCGAGACCCGCCGCGGCGGCCGGGTCGAGCAGGACGGTGGCGTGCGGGTGCAGCTGGAGCACCGAGGCCGGGCACGAGGCGGTGACGGGGCCCTCGACGGCGGCCGCGACCGCGTCGGCCTTGCCCTCGCCGGTGGCGACGAGCAGCAGATGGCGGGCCCGCATGATCGTGCCGAGGCCCTGGGTCAGGACGTGGACCGGTACGGCGTCCGACGAGTCGAAGAAGCGGGCGTTGTCGCGCCGGGTCTGGGCCGTGAGCGTCTTGAGCCGCGTCGGCGAGCCCAGCGAGGAGCCCTGCTCGTTGAAGGCCAGATGGCCGTTGGTGCCGATGCCGAGCAGTTGCAGGTCGACGCCCCCGGCCGCAGCGATGTCGTCCTCGTAGCGATCCCCGGCGGTCGGGAGTCCCGACTCGGTCGGATCGGGCCCGTGCACCCGTGCCGGATCGATGCCAAGAGCATCGGTCAGCTCACGGCGGATCGTCGCAAGATAGCGCTCGGGGTGCCCCTCGGGCAGGCCGACGTACTCGTCGAGGTTGAAGGTGGTGACCTCCGCCCACGACGGGCCCGCTCCGGACTCATGGCGCCGGATCAGCTCCTGGTACGTCGGGAGCGGGGTCGACCCGGTCGCCAGCCCGAGTACGGCGCCCGGTCGGCGGCGCACCAACGCCTCGAACACGTCGGCCGCGACCTCCGCGACCTGCCGCGCCGAGTCGAGCGGAACGACCTCCATCACTGAGCCCTTTCGTGCACGAGCCGTCCACCGACCACCGTGGCGACGACCTCGAGATCGGCGTCGACGAGCGTCACATCGCCGAGCGCCCCCGGAGCGAGATGGCCTCGCCGGGCCTCGCCGAGAACGGCCGCCGGCACCGCGGTGCAGGTGGCGGCGACCTCCGCGAGGCTCGCGCCGGTGACCTGGCGCAGCACCCGCAGACACTGCGACAGGCTGGCGGCCGACCCGGCCAGGGTGCCGTCGGCCAGCCGCACCGTGCCGCACGCGACCCGAACCTCCTGGTCGCCCAGCCGCGCCGGTCCGTCCGACACCCCGAGGGCGGCCGTCGTGTCGGTCACCGCGAGGAAGCGGCCGCTCGGCTGGAGCGCGCGCCACGCCGTCCGGAGCATGAGCGGGTCGAGGTGGTGCCCATCCGCGATCACGCCCGCGGTCAGCGTCTCCCCACCGAGGGCCTGCCCGAGCGGGCCCGGCTCGCGGGCGAGCAGCGGCGGCATGGCGTTGCCGAGATGCGTCACGAGCCGAGCGCCCGCCGCGACCGCGGCGGCGACCTGCGCTGTGGTCGCCTCCGTGTGGCCCACACTGACGATCACGCCCCGGCCGACCAGGGTGCGGATGATCTCGAGGGCGCCGGGCAGCTCAGGCGCCAGGGTGACCATCGCGACCCCGGCCTCCCGCGACCACCCCTCGACCACCCCGAGGGAGGGTGGCACCAGCCACTGCGGCGGATGGGCACCCTTGCGTCCGGGCGCGATCATGGGGCCCTCGAAGTGCAGACCGAGCGGTACGGCGCCGGCCCATCCCGCCGGCGGCCCGTCGGCCAGGACGGCCAGTGCCCGCGCCCGCGCCTCGGGCGCGGAGGTGATGACCGTCGGCACGAACGCGGTCACGCCGAAGCCGGCCAACCCGGCCGCCACCTCCCACAGGCTCTCCGGCTCAGCGGTGAGGTCGTGCCCGAGGGCACCGTTGACCTGTGCGTCGATCAGCCCGGGCAGCAGCGTCAAGCCGGTGGCGTCGTACACGGCGTCGGGCTTGGCCTCGTCCACGGCGTCCGGCTCGACCCCCGCCCGAGTCACCGTCCCGTCGACGATGGCGAGCTCGAGCGGCGCACCGGTCGCGTCGAGGCCGCCGGTGATGCGGAGACTCTCGCCCATCAACGGCCCTGGGCGAGCATCGCGGCACCGAGTGCGGCCACAGGTACGTCGGCGGGTACGACGCGCACGCGGCCGGCGAGATCGAGGGAGGCCAGGAACGGCGAGGTCGCGGCCTGGGCGGCCAGCGCCGTGGCGACGGCGACCCGCAACGGCTCGCCGAGGTTGGCGACGCCGCCGCCGATGACCACGACCCGGGGGTCAACGGCCAGTGCGATCACCCGCACCGCGGCGGCAACGCCCGCCGCGAACCGATCTCGGACGTCGATCGCCTTCGGATCCCCGGCGGCGGCCGCCTCGAAGAGCGCCTGCGCGGGCGGCTGACCGTCGGTGGGCCAGGCCGCCGCGACCGCGGAGCCGGAGGCGACCAGCTCGAGGCAGCCGCGCTGGCCACAGGAGCACAGCTGGCCGTTCGGGTCGATCGGGAGGTGACCGATCTCGCCGGCCGCACCGTGGTCGCCGCGGCGCAGCACGCCGTCGAGCACCATCCCGGCTGCCAGCCCCGTGCCGAGCGAGACGTAGGCGACGTCGTCGACCCCCGCAAGCACGTGGGCGCCCAGGGTGGCGACGTTGACGTCGTTCTCGACCAACACCGGGGTGGCGAGCCGCGTAGCGAGCAGCTCTCCGAGCGGGAACCACTCCCCGTCCAGACCGAGGTTCACCGCGTGCTTGACCGTGCCGCGGTCCGGGTTGACCAGTCCGGGCACGCCGACGCCGATCGGGCCGAGCGGCTCCGGACGTGTCAGCCGGCCGCTCGCGCGCAGGGCCGCGACCACGACGGCGGCACTGCGGACCACGCCTTCGGGTCCGGGCTCGGTCGGCTCACGGAACTCCGCGACGATGCTGCCTGCCTCGTCGACCGCGACCCCGTGCACCTTGGTGGCGCCGATGTCCAGGCCGATCCGCACGCGCTGGGGCAGGCTCACCGGTCCCACCCTGCCTCTCTGAGTACGTCGATCACGGCGGCCACGCCAGGCCTGGAGGAGCCACGCGGGCAGATCCGGGGCAACGGGCCATCGTAGGTGGCGGGCCACCCCCATTCCACCAGCACCGCGGGCGCGTTCACCCTCGCCAGGAAGGCCAGTACGTCGGGGCGCCGGTGCGCGTCGCGCACCTGGACCACGAGCGGGCCGTCGGGGACGCTGTCAGTGGGCAGCACCACGAGGTCAGGCGGCAGCCCCCACGGCACCTCGCCGACCGCGATGTTCGCGGGCGTGGCGATGCTGACGATCCGCGCACCGGTCAGCTCCGGGAGCTCCCCTGCGACGATCAGGGCGCGGCGGGCGCCGGCCACCTGCGCGGCCTCGTCGACCGGCCGACCGGGCGCAGCTCCGGCCACCCGAGGAAGAGCCGCCACGCGGCGTACCGACTCCGCCAGGCGCTCACGGGACAGGCGCCCGTCGGCGACCGCGGCCACGATGTCGGCCTGGATCTCGCGGACCAGGGCGGCCGGCTTGTCCGGGCCGATGCAGAGCAGGTCCGCGCCGGCGACGAGCGAGAGCACGGCCGCCGCCGGGATGCCCCGCGAGGCCGACGCCCCCGCCATGTCCAGCGCGTCGGAGACGATCACACCGTCGAAGCCCAGGTGTTCGCGCAGCAGGGAGAGCACCGGCGCGGAGAGGGTGGCAGGCAGCTCCGGGTCCAGGGCGGGCACGACGATGTGCGAGGTCATCACCGCCGCCGTGCCCGCCTTCACCGCGGCCGCGAACGGGACCAGCTCGCGGGCCTCGATGGTCTCGACCGGCGCTTGCAGCACCGGCAGGGCGAGGTGGGAGTCCTCGCCGGTGTCGCCGTGGCCCGGGAAGTGCTTCACGCACGCCCCGGCGCCGCCGTCCTGGAGGCCGCGCACCCAGGCCGCCACGTGGTCGGCGGCCACCTCCGCCTCGGCGGCGAAGGAACGGGTGCCGATGACTGGATTGTCGGGGTTGCTGTTGACGTCGGCGACGGGACCGAGGTCGAGGTCGATCCCGGCGGCCACCAGGTCGGCGGCGACGGCGGCACCGGCCGCGGCGGTGAGCTCGAGCGATCCGGCCGCTCCGAGGGCCGCGGCGCCGAGCACCGGCGAGCCGGCCAGCGCGTGCAGCCGGGAGACGTCACCCCCCTCCTCGTCGGTCGTGATGATGGCCTGCGGGCCGGCGGCGCGGATCGCGTCGGTCAGCGCTCGGACGTCGGCGATGCTGCCGATGCCGATGTTCGACCCGAACAGGCAGATGCCCCCCAGCCCCTCCTCCAACAGCCGCGCGTAGTCGGCGGGCAGCGTCGTACCGGCGAAGGACGGCATCAGGATGCCCAGCGCCAGCGCCTCCACCGAAGCCGCGTCATGGCGATCCGCGTACGCCGGGGCGGTCATCCCTTCACCGCCCCGGACGACATTCCGGACACGAGGTTGCGCTGGATGATGAGGAAGAAGATCACGACCGGCAGCGCGAAGAGCACCGACGCCGCCATCTGTCCGCCGTAGTTCGTGCCTGTGGTCGGCGTCGAGAACGACGCCAGCCAGACCGGCAGGGTGTACATCGATTGGTCCTTCATGAAGGTGTAGGCGATCAGGTAGTCGTTCCAGGCGTAGACGAACGCGAAGATGCTGGTCGCGATCACGCCGGGGGCCACGAGCGGGAAGAGCACCCGGAAGAGGATCTGAGGGGTCGAGGCGCCGTCGATCATGGCGGCCTCCTCCAGCTCGTAGGGGATGGCAAGGAAGAACCCGCGCATCACCCAGATCGAGAAGGGCAGCACCGCCGCGACGTAGGCGAGGATCAGCCCGAGGTAGTGGTCGAGCAGCCCCATCTTGTTGAAGACCAGGAACATCGGGATCAGCAGCGCCGCGCCCGGCAGCATCTGCACCGCCAGGATGCAGACCAGGATCACGCGCCGGCCGCGGAACCGGAACCGGGACAAGGCCGCGGAGGCGAAGATCCCCAGCGCGATCGCGATCGCGAGCGTGCCGCTGACGACGATAAGGCTGTTGCGCAGGTCGCCGAGGAAGTTCGACTGGATGATCGCTGCCCGGAAGTTCTCCAGGGTCGCGTGCACCGGCAGGAACTGCGGGGTCGCCGTGGTCACGTCGTACGGCGGCTTGAAGGCGGTGTTGAGCATCCAGTATGCCGGGAAGATCCACAGCAGGCAGAACGCGATGGCGAGGATGTTCGCGACCACGCGCCCGGGCGTCAGGGGGCGGCGGGAACGCGGGCGGCGGCGCGTGGCATCGGTTGGTACGGCGCTCACAGGTCCTCCCCCGCCCGGACGAGGCTGCGGATGTAGAACGCGGTCAGGACGAAGAGCAGCAGCGTGGTCACCACCGAGATCGCGGCGCCGGTCCCGAACTGGAAGCTCACGAAGGCGTTGCGGTAGGCGTAGACGCCGAGGGTCGAGGTGGCGCCGTCGGGGCCGCCCTGGGTGATCAGCCAGATCTGGTTGAAGACGTTGAAGTCCCAGATGATCGACAGGATCGTCACCAGCAGCAGCGTGGGCCGCAGGAAGTGCAGCGTGATGGTCCAGTAGACCCGCCACTCACTGGCGCCGTCGAGGCGTGCCGCCTCGTAGTAGGCCGCGTCGACCTGGGTCTGCGCGGCATTGAGGGTGAGCGCGATGAAAGGCACCGCCTGCCACACGATCAGCATCCAGATGCAGGCGTAGGCGAGCCAGGGGCGGTCGGCCCAGTTGGTGCTGGTGACGTCGCCGAAGAGCTGGGTCTGGGTGAGCAGCCAGTTGACGATGCCGTAGCCGGGCTGGAAGAGCCAGCCCCAGACCATCGAGGAGGCCACGTTGGGCATCGCCCAGGCGACGATGAGGACGATCGTGACGACGTACCTCATCACCCGCCCGACCTTGCCGAGCAGCTGCGAGACGCCCATCCCGATGACGATGCTGCCGGCGACCATCGCGCCGGTGAAGCCGATGGTGCGGGCGAACGACTTCCAGAACTCCGGGTCGGTCAGGATCTGGTGGTACTGCCGGAAGCCGACGACGTTGTAGACGCCGATGAAGAGCATCCGCTGGCTGGCGTCGGTGAACGACATGTAGACCAGATAGCCGATGGGGACGACGGTGAGGGCGACGATGACGAGGCCGGCCGGGGAGAGCAACAGCAGCGGGGTCCATCCCGCGCGCTTGGTCGCACGGTCGGGTCGCGGCTTCCGTGGCCGCCGCGGGGTCGCCGCGGCGGCCACGGGCTCGCCGGCTGCGACGGAGGTCGCAACGGGTGAGCTCATAGCGTGAGGTCTCTCGCTCTCAGTTCTGGTTGAGGACGGAGTTGAGGTGGTCGTTGAAGGTCTTCGCGGCGTCGGCCGGGCTCTTGGCGCCGGAGGCGACGTCGGAGAAGAGTTGCTGGACCGCGCCGTCACCCTCGATGGTGCCCCAGCCGGCGGCCGCCGGCGTGGACTTGGAGTTCTGCGCGGCGACGAAGAAGGCCTGGTTGAGCGCCGGAGCGCTCGCCTTCGCGGCAGCGGCCATCTCGGTGGTGACCGGGATCCAGGAGTCGGCGACCACGTGCTGGGACTGGATCTGCTCGCTGGCCGCGATCTTCACCCAGGTCACCGCGAGCTGATGGTTCTGGCTCTTGGTGGCGATGCCCCAGTCGGAGCCGCCGAGCATGACCGGCTGGCTCTTGCCGGACTTGCCGGGGAAGGCGAAGGTGCCGAGGTCGGCGGCGGTCAGCTTCGGGTTGTCCTGCTCGATGACGCCGAGCTCCCAGGAGTTGCCGAAGATCGCGGCGGCCTTGCCCTGGGCGAAGATGTCCTTGTCCTGGTCGGGCATGCCCGTGCCGGTGGTGTCGACGGTGGCCGATGCCGGCGTGGAGTAGGCGTTCTGGAAGGTCTTGAAGTCCGTGAGGCCCTGGATCGCCTGCGCACTGTCCATGCCGCCGGTCCACGAGCCGCCGCTGCCCTGGGTGGCGATCTCGCCGCCGGCGTCCCAGATCCACTGCATGCCGTTGTACCAGTACTTGCCGGGCAGGTAGAACGGCGAGAAGTCCTTCTGGCCGCCGAACTTCGCCTTGATCTTGTCGAGATCGGAGGTGAGCTGGCTGTACGACGTCGGGGCCGAGGTCACGCCGGCCTGCGCCCACATCCTCTTGTTGTAGATCACCGCACGGGTGCCGGCGAACGCCGGGACGGCGTACAGACTGCCGTTGACGGTGGCCGGGCCGGCGAGCCCGGCGAGCCAGGTGCCGCCCTGCTGGAGCTGACCCTTGTCCGACGTGAGGTCCATGAGGCCGCCGTTGATGGCGAACTGCGGGACGTCGGTGTTGCCGAGCTCGACGACGTCCGGCGGCGTGCTGGTCGCGAGCGCCGTGGTGATCTTGGTGCCGATGCCGGACCACGACTGCTGCTCCAGCTTGACCTGGGCGCCGGTCTCCTTGGTGAACTCGGTGTTGATCGCCTTCAGCGTCTTGGGCGTCAGGTCGCCCATGTCCCACACGGTGAGGGTCTTGCCGGCGCCGTTGGCGCTCGCAGGCGCCGTCGTGCCGTTGTCGGCGGCGCTGGTCGAGCCGTTCCCGCCGCAGGCTGTCAGAGCTACCGCGGTCACGATGCCGAGGGCACCGGCCACGAGGTTGCGAGTGTGTCGCACTGTGTCTCCTTGGGTGTGTTCGCGGGGTGCCCGCGGTTGGTCCGGGGCTGGCGCCCCGGGGAATCGATGGAGGAGGCGCCGCATCACGACACCCCCAGCTCGCCGGTGAGGACGAGCACGGCCGCCCCGAGCAGCACGACGTCGTCGCCGAGCGTGCTCGTGCGCACGACGAGGTCCTCGCCCGAGACCGGCATGGTCCGCTCGCGTACGACGCGGTCGGTGGCCTCGAGCAGCGGACCGTCGAGCAGCTCCGCCGGACCGGAGAGCACGAGCTCGTGCAGATTCAGCGTGCCGACGACCGGCGCCAGGACGCCGCCGAGCTGCTCGCCCACGCCGGCCAGGGTGGCCGCGCGGTCGGTGGAGGCCTCGAGACGGTCGCGTAGATGGGGGACGGCGACGACCGTCTCGAGGCAGCCGGTGCGGCCGCACGCACAGCGCTCGCCGGCCGGGTCGACCACGACGTGGCCGATCTCGCCGGCCGCGCCGCGGTGGCCGTGCAGGAGCGCGCCTTCGAGCACGAGGCCAGCACCGACACCGGTGCCGACCCGCAGCAACATGAGGCCGCCCTCGCCCGCGTCGCCGTAGGTGTGCTCGCCGAGGACGGCGGTGTTGGCGTCGTTGGCGACGTAGACGGGCAGGTCGAGGGAGCGTGCGAGGTCCTTGGCCAAGGGCACGTCGCTCCAGCCGAGGTTGGGCGCGTCGACGACGGTGCCGTCGTCGTCCACCACACCCGGGCTGCCCACCCCGATGCCCAGGACCCGGGCCGGGGTGCTGCCGAGGAGGCGGCGCGCCATGGTGTGGACCAGCGCGACGGCCGCCTCGCCCTTGGCACCGGCGAGGGGCTGTTCCGCGCGGCTGCGCACCTCGCCGCTGAGCGTGAGGACGGCGCCCGTGATGAGGTCGTCGACGCTGAGATCGAGGGTGAGGATGTGGGTGGCGTCGTCGCGCAGTCCGACCAGGATGGGCGGCTTGCCGACCCGGCTCTCGGCCGGTGCGCCGAGCTCGCCGACCAGGCTCTCCTCGATCAGCTCGGCCACGAGGTCCGAGACGGTGACCCTGGTCAGGCCGGTGCTGCGCGCGAGGTCGGCGCGGCTGCGCGGACCCTCGGCGAAGAGGCACTGCAGGATGAGGGCGCGGTGGTGGCGGCGGGCGTCCTCCTGTAGGAGCTTGCCGCTCGGGCGCAGGGCACGGCGGGACGTGGTCTGGGTCACATTTGTTAGTTCAGCGGACTTACTAATGCCGCGTCAAGAGTTTCGGACCGATTCATCCCCACCGTGGCGCGATCTTGTACTCCACCCCCTGCCCGACGGCGGCTCTACCGCGGCAGCTCCATCCCCTGCTCGTCCGGCGGCGCAAGGGTGAGCACCGCGTCTTCGACCAGGTCGTTCTCCTCGATCGCGCGCTCGACGTCGCCCAGCCGGACGGCCACGCGCGACTCCGGGTCGTCGCCGACCAGGTCGACGGCGGCCACGACGAAGAGGCGCCGTGGTCCGACGTACTCGACGTGGAGATAGGTCACCCGGTCGATCGCGGCGTTGCCGAGCAACAGGCGGAGCACCTCCTCGTGCAGCGCGGGGCTGCCACGGCCGAGCAGGAAGTCCATGTTGCGGCTGATCAGGAAGACCGCGACCACCCCGAGCAGGAGGCCGACGGCGATCGAGGCGCACGCGTCCCAGACCGCGTTGCCGGTGAGCTGGTGCAGCCCGATGCCGGCACCGGCGAGTGCGATCCCGATCAGCGCGCTGGCGTCCTCGGCGAAGACCGCCCGGATCGTCGGGTCGGAGGTCTCCACGATGTAGCGGAACGGATGCAGCCGAGACCGGGTCGCCTCCCCGTGCACCTGCCGCGCGGCCTGGATGAACGACGACCCCTCGAGCACCAGCGCCACCGCGAGGATGACGTAGTTCACCAGGAAGCTGCCCTCGTTCGAACCGCCCTGCAGCAGTCCGCTGACGCCGCGCCAGATCGACACCGCCGACCCGGCGAAGAAGAGACCGAAGGCCGCCACCAGCGACCAGACGTACATCGCCCGGCCGTAGCCGCGCGGGTGGGCGGCATCGCGCTCGCGGTTGCCCTGACGCTCGGCGATCACCAGGAAGATCTCGTTGCCGGTGTCGGCCCAGGAGTGTGCCGCCTCGGCCGTCATCGCCGCCGAACCGGTCAGCGCCGCCGCCCCGCTCTTGGCGAGCGCCAGCAGCCCGTTGGCCGTCAGCGCGACGAGAACGGTGAACAGGGAGGCCGAGGACTGCTTGTCGGACACGCAGGCCCTGTACCCCGCTCGCCCTTGTGAGTGTCAGCCCTCCGCGAAGGGGGTCACCAGCCACTCACAACGCGAGGCGATGCACCACCTGGCCCGCCACGACCGTCAGCGCGACCGGCATCGTGCGCAGCTCCTCGGCCGTAGCGGCCAGCGGGTCACGGTCGACCAGGACGAGGTCGCCGGGCTCCCCGACCGCGATCCGGCGCCCGTCGACGCTCGCCGCGAGCGCCTCGCGGGGCGTCAGGGCCTGGGTCGGCGTCCACGGCTCGCCTGCGTCGGCCCCACGATGGACGGCCGCGGCGATCGCCAGCCACGGGTCCAGCGGCGCGACCGGCGCGTCCGAGCCGAGCGCGAGCTCCACGCCCTCCTCGAGCATCCACCGGAACGCGTAGCACCGCTCGGCCCGCCCCGGCCAGACCCGCTCGGCCAGGTCCCGGTCGTCGAGCAGGTGGGCCGGCTGCACCGAGGCACGCAGGCCGAGGCGCGCCAGCCGCGGGACGTCCTCGCGGCGCACCAGCTGGGCATGCTCGATCGAGCCCCGCGCCCCCGTGGCCTCGTACGCCGCCAGGGCGCTGGCCAGCGCCAGGTCGCCGATCGCGTGCGTGGCCACCTCCAGCCCCCGCACGTGTCCCTCGGAGAGCAGCGCGCGTAACTCGTCCTCGGACTGGTTCGGCGCCCCGAAGGAGTTGGTGTCGGCGTACGGCTCGCAGCACCAGGCCGTGCGGGTGCCGAGCGAGCCGTCGCTGATGATCTTCAGCGGCCCCATCGTCAGGCGGGGGTCCGCCTCGGGCAGCGGGTCGCCGGTGCGTAGGGGGCCCAGGTCGGCCAGCCCGTCGGCGTACACGCCCCAGCGGACGCGCAGCAGGTCGCAACCCTGGTGCCAGCGCTCGACCCATTCCGACGCGGTCGTTCCGACCTCGAGGTCGACCAGCCCGACGACACCCTTCGCCGCGGCCGCGAGCAGCGCGGCGCGGTGGTCGGCGACCGTGGGCGCCGGCACGATCCGGTCCAGGCGCGAGTACGCGCCGTACCACTCGTTCTCGCTGACCACGCCCTCGCGCGGGGCGAGGTCGAGGCCGCGCAGCGCCACGCTGTTGAGCCAGGCGTGGTGGAAGTCGGCGTTGACCAGCACCACCGGCACCTGACCTGAGACGGAGTCGAGCTCGGCGACCGTGCCACGGCGCGTCCACATCCCGGCGCGCATGCCCTGCCCCACCACGGCGCGGCCCGCGCGTGCGGCCTCCGCGACCCGGGCGAGCACCTCAGGCACGCTCCGCGCGGCCGAGAGGTCGAGCCGCGAGGGCACCCCGGCCCACTGCCCCAGGTGGACGTGCTGATCCCACAGGCCCGGGAGGAGCCAGCGGCCGTCGGCGTCGACGATCTCCGCGGGCGCGGCGGTCGTGCCGAGTCCTGCGGGCACGACGGCGCTGATGACCCCGTGCTCGATCACCACGTCGACGAGCTCCTCGACCGGCTGGCCGGGCTGACCGGGCGGGGCGTCGAGCGGGACGCGTCGGGCCCGGCGGACGATGAGACTGCTCATGGCGTCACAGACTAGGTTTGAGGCATGAGGCCCGGGGGGATCGCCGTCTCTCTCGGCGGTGTCGTCGCCGCTGGGATCGTCGGCGCGCTCGTCGGGTACGGCGCCGGCCGGCCCGCTGCGGCGCCCGGCGCCGCCCCTCCGGTCGTGACGTTCCGGTCGGCTACGCCGATGCCGGCGAAGCCCGCGGTGCCGATCGACCCGCCGCCGACGTACACGCCGGACCCCGGGTATCCGCCGCTGCCGACCGATCTCACCTACGCCACCCACACGCTCCACTCGGGTGGCTTCGTGTGGCACTACGAGGTGCCGGTGGGCTGGGTCGCCGAGCGTGGCTACGGCCCCAACCACACCCCCGAGGTGACCTGGTGGCCCGCTGCCGAGCTGGAGCCGGGCGCGCCGCCCGGGGGCTACCAGCTGCAGGTCGCGCCGGTCGGGGGACACAGTTCACAGGGCCAGATGATCAGCGCCAGGTGGACCGGCCTGCAGGAGGCCCAGGCCGCCGGCAGCTTCACCGAGCTGACACAGGTCAAGACGACGCTCTACGGGGCGTGGTATTCCTACCGCGACCCCGCCGGCCGCTTCCGACTCGACGACTTCGCCTGGGTCAATGACCCTGGCCCCGACGGCTATGTCGGCTTCGAGATCTCCATCGCCGGACGCCGCGTGGACCAGCCCGGCCTCGACGCGCTCCTCGAGCACGTCTATGGCTCCGCCTACCGCACGGTCGCACCGCCGAAGCCGCCGAAGTCGCCGTCCAGCGGCCCGTCGCCGAGCGCGACCTCGGGTCCGAGCCCCAGTACGACGCCCAGCTCGTCCCTCGGTCCGTCCGGGAGCACCGCTCCCGCTTCGCCGACTCCCTAGCCCGTCGGCCCCGTCGCCCCGTCGGCGGCCCGGGCTCAGAGTCCGATGGTGTGCGCGGTGTCGAGCACGGTGCCGGCCTCCGCACGCGTCGGGGCGCTGACCTGCACCCAGAGCAACAGCCCGCTGGTCACCTGCTCGACCCGCTCGATCACCACGCCACCGGGACACCCGGTGAAGGTCCGTTGCATGACGGTGGCACTGATGGCGATCGGCGCCTCCGCCGCGTGGCACTCGCGGTGCTTGGGCACGGCGCTCGGAAGCTTGTCGGAGGCGATCAGGCCGACGAAGACGCCGTCGCCGCCGTCGGAGGCCCACCGTGCCGACGTACCTGCGGAGATGGCGGCCTGATGGCCCTGCTTCGGCGGCTTCCATCCCGACAGGGCGCGCGCCGACCATTCGGCGGGCACCGTGACGCCCAGGACGCCGCTGTCGTCGACCAACGAGTCGGTGGTCCGGGCAGCGGGCGGCGGGGTGTCCCCGTGCCGCAGCGAGTACGCCGCCCACCCCGCCCCGATGGCGACGACGAGGGCCAGCGCGGCGATGCCGGCGACGGGCAGTGCGCGTCGCGCCCGGGCCCGCGACACCTCGGCCTCTTCTCCCGGTCCGCCGTCGGCCACGGCCCGCGTGCCGGCCATCGCAAGCGGCACGGCGGAGGGCCGGACGCCGACCTGCGTCAGTTCCGCGTCGATGGGCAACCACGGCCGGCCGGGCGAGCTGGCGGCCGGCAGGTCACCCGTGGTCGCGGCCAGGGCGCCGGCCAGCGCATCGGCGAAGTCGGTCACCGACCCGTAGCGGTCCACCGGGTCGCGGGCGAGGCCGCGGCGTACGACCGCGTCGACCTCGTCGGCGAAGGGACGCTCGTCCCTCGACAGCGGCGGCACCTCCGCCGGGGTGGCGGCGGCCTTCAGGTCGACATGGGCGAAGGGCGGCCGGCCGGCGAGCATCAGGTAGGCGAGCGCGGCCAGGGAGTACTGGTCGGCCCGGGCATCGATCGGCTCGGCCGCGGCCTGCTCCGGGGCGACATAGGACGGCGTGCCGGCGATCATCGTCAGGCGCGAGGAGACGTCGAGCGCCTTGCCGAGGCCGAGGTCGCCGACCATCGCGCGGACGTCGGTGCCGTTGGCCGTGGTGCGGAAGAGCACGTTGGCGGGCTTCACGTCGCGGTGGAGGATGTCGCGGTCGTGCAACGCCTGCAGGCCCGTCGCGACCTGGCGCACCACCTCGAGAGCCTGCGGTGTGGTGAGTCCGGCGGTTCCGTCGGGGTTCTCGAGCTCGAGCCGATCGGCGAGGGTGCCCTGGTCGGCATAGGTCATGACGAGGTAGGGCCGACCGTCGTCGAGCTCACCCGCGTCGTAGACCGTGACCACGTGCGCAGACTCCACGCGACGCAGGTAGCGGCCCTCCTCGAGGAACCGTCGCCGAATGTGGGCATCCTCGGTCCAGTTCTCGGCCAGCACCTTCACGGCAACCGGAGAGTCCAACTGTTCGTCATAAGCGAGCCAGACCGTCGCGAAGCCTCCCGAACCGATTCGGCGCTGAACGACGTATCGTCCGAGACGGTGAGGCATGGGCACGCAGGCATTATCCAAGGTGAACGGGGAAGGATGGGGAGCATGACTCCGCACGAGACCGACGAGCTGGCCCGGCGCGCGAAGGAAGGCGACCGCGAGGCCCTCGAAGCGCTGCTCGCCGAGGTGCGGCCGCGCACGCTCAACGTCTGCCGCGGCGTGCTGCCGTATCTGCCCGATGCCGAGGACGCCTGCCAGGACGCGCTGCTCAACGTCGCGAACAAGATCGGCTCGTGGAACGGTCAGGGCCGGTTCACCACCTGGCTGCATGTCGTGGCCCTCAACGCCGCCCGTTCGGCGTACCGGCGGATGAAGAACCAGGCAGGCGCCTACGACCCGCAGGAGTTCGGCCCGCTCGAGACCCCGGACCCGCGCACGACCTCGGTCATCGCCGGCACCCGCCTCGACCTGCTGGACGCCATGGAGCGGCTCGAGAGCAACCACCCGCAGTACGTCGAACCGCTGCTGTTGCGCGACGTCTACGACCTGCCCTACGACGAGATCGCGACCCTGCTCGGGCTGCCGCTGGGCACGGTGAAGGCGCAGATCCACCACGCCCGCCAGCTGACCAGACCGCTGCTGCGGGAGCAGGTGTGAGGCTCCGGATCGCGGCGGTCGCCACAGCGGTCGCCGTCACCATCGCACCCCTCGCGGCCTGCGGCTCCACGCCGGGCGGCCTGACGCACAGGTCCGCCCAGACCGCGCCCCGGAGTGCGTCACGCCTTCCCTACGCCGCTGCCGCGAGCACCCCGCGGGTCGACAGCATGTATCCGGCGTACGGCGACGACGTCGTCGACGCCCTGCATTACAAGCTGGACCTGCGGTGGATGCCGACGACCCACCGACTGCTGGGCCGCGAGACGCTCGTGCTGCGTGCGGCGCGGTCCTCGAGCGTCATCCCGCTGGACCTCTCCCGCGCCCTTCGGGTTCGCGGTGCATGGATCGATGGCCGCGCGGTCGCCACCGAGCGCAGCGGGAGCCATCGTCTCCGGATCGAGCGCCGCGTCCGAGCTGGCGAGGTGGTCAGGCTCGGCCTCTCCTATGCCGGTGTGCCGCACCCGGTCGCGGCGCCGACCCAGCGCAGCGACACCGAGAGTCTCGGCTTCACGCCCACGAAGAACGGTGGGGCGTGGACGATGCAGGAGCCCTACGGCGCGTTCACCTGGTATGCGGTCAACGACGAGCCCGCCGACAAGGCGTACTACGACATGACGCTGCACGTGCCGGCACCGATGGTCGGCATCGGGAACGGCGCGATGGTCTCCTCATCGACCTCCGGCGGGATTCGGACGACGCGGTTCCACCTGGCGCGGCCCGCGGCGTCGTACCTGACGACTGTGGCGTTCGGGCGCTACGACCGTCACCGGCTGGGCACGGTCGACGGCGTACCGGTGACCACCTGGACGGCGCACGGCCACCCGTACGCCGCAGCGAGGACGCGCCGCCTGCCCGGCCTGCTGCGCTGGCTGACGAGACGGCTCGGCCGCTACCCCTTCCCGACGCTGAGCATCATCGTGGTGCCGTCGGCGAGCGGTATGGAGACGCAGGAGACCATCACGATGGGCGACACGCAGTATGCGCTCGAGCCCGAGAACCTGCTCCACGAGATCAGCCACCAGTGGTACGGCGACACCGTCACTCCGAACGACTGGCGCGACCTGTGGATGAACGAGGGCATGGCGATGTACGCCCAGACCCTCTGGGACGACACGCAGGGTGGCGATCCGCTCGGGTCGGTCATCGGCGCCTACAGCAGCCGTGACGACGCAGACCGCCAGGAGTGGGGGCCACCAGGCGCCTACCGGCGTACCGACTTCGCCGAGGACAACGTCTACGTCCCGCCCGCGAAGATGTGGGACACCCTGCGCCGCCATCTCGGCACCGCCACGTTCTGGCGGCTGGCAGGCGCGTGGCCGGCCAGCCACGCCTACACCTCCGTCGGTCGCACCACGCTGGAGGACTGGTGGAGTCGGGAGTCCGGTCGCGACCTGCACGCCTTCTTCACCGCGTGGCTGACCGACAACACGGACCCGGGCCCGAACGTCGGCTTCTAGCGCCGAGAAGTCACCCCGTGACAGCCGAGACGTCACTCCGTGACAGGCGAAGAGTCGCCCCGTGACACGCGAGACGTCACTCCGTGACCCTCGAGAGGTCGCCCCGTGACAGGGGTGTGTCACGGGGCGACCTCTCGGCTGTAAGGAAGTGACTCCTCACGTGTCACGGAGTGACGTCTCGGCTGTAAGGGAGTGACGTCTCGGCGAGTACGACGGTCAGGTGCGCCAGCGGGACAGCCGGCGCTCGATGCCGATGAGCACGTAGTTCAGCGCGACGCCGAGCGCAGCGGTGGTGAGGATGCCGGCGTACATCTTGGGGATCAGGAAGTTGTACTGGGCGTAGTTGATGAGATAGCCGAGACCGGCGTTGGCGCCGATCATCTCCGCCGCGATCAGCACCAGGATCGCGGCGGCGCCGGACATCCTGATACCGGTGAAGATCGTCGGCAGCGCCGCCGGGAAGACGACCTTGCGGAAAGTCTGCACGGGCGAGAGGTTCAGCACCCGGGCCGACCGCAGCAGCTGAGGGTCCACGGTCGCGACGCCGGTGATCGTGCTGAGCAGGATCGGGAAGAAGCAGGCGTAGAGGACGATCGCGATCTTCGAGGTCTCCCCGATCCCGAGGATCAGCGTGAAGACGGGCAGCACCGCGAGTGCCGCGGTGTTGCGGATGATCTCGAGAACGGGCTGCAGCAACTCCCGCACCGGTCGGTACCACGCGATGGCGGCCCCGGTCGGGATGGCCGTCACGATGGCCAGACCGAAGCCGACGAGCGAGCGGTAGAGGCTGGCCTTGAGGTGCTTCTCCAGCTCGCCGTCCTTGATCATCGTCCACAGCGCGCCGAGCACCGTGTGCAGCGGCGGCAGGAAGTACGGGTTGACGAGCCCGAGCCGGGGCAGGAACTCCCACACCAACCCGAGTACGACGACGCCGGTGGCGCCCCGGGCCCAGGTCGCCCAGCGGCGCCCGGACCCGACGCCCTTGACCTTGCCAGCGGCCTCCTGCCGAGCGTTCGGGCGGGCCTCGGTCCGCTCCTGGATCAGGGTGCTAGGCAACGGGACGCACCTCCTTGAGGGTGGGGACGGCCTGCTGACGCAGCAGGCTCCAGATGTGGTGCCGGTACTCGGCGAACTGGGGGGTGGCCCGCACGTCGTCCTCGCCGGCGTGCGAGCGGTCGAGGTGGACGTCGATGATGTCCGTGATCCGCCCCGGGCGTGCCGACATCACCGCCACTCGCTGGCCGAGGAAGACGGCCTCCTCGATGTCGTGGGTGATGAAGACGACGGTCGTGCCGGTGCGGCGCCAGATGTCGAGCAGCTCCTCCTGCAGCCGCTCGCGGGTCTGGGCGTCGAGGGCGCCGTACGGCTCGTCCATCAGCAGCACGCCGGGCTCATAGCAGAGGCTCCGGGCGATGGCCACCCGCTGCTTCATCCCGCCGGACAGCTCACCCGGCAGCCGGTTGGCGAACTCGCCCAGCCCCACCAGGTCGAGATACTCCCTCGCGACCCGGGCCCGCTGGGCGCGGGAGAGGCCGCCCTTGGCCTCGAGGGCGAACTCGACGTTGGCCTGCGCCGTACGCCATGGCAGCAGGGTGTACTGCTGGAACACGACGCTTCGGTCCAGGCCAGGGCCGGTGATGACCTCGCCGTCGATGCGGACCGTGCCGGTCGACGGCTTGGTCAGGCCGGCGATCAGGTCGAGGACGGTCGTCTTGCCGCACCCGCTGGGGCCCACGACGGTGAGGAACTCCCCCGGCTCGACGGTGAGGTCGAGGTCGTCCAGGGCGACGAACTCGCTCAGCTGCTTCTCCCCGTCCTTGCGGACGAGGAAGGTCTGGCGCACTCCGGCCAGCTCGATACGCGAACTCACTGGCTTGCCTCCTGTGTGGGCTGGGTGGGCTGCGCGGGCTGCGTGGGGGCCGCCGACGCACCTGGTCCCCCCGAGCTCCCGGACGCGAACGAGTTGTAGGCGTTGGTGTAGACGTCGGCGGCGGTCAGCTTGGAGGGGTCGACGTCGCCGCGTCCCCCCAGCCAGGAGATCCACTGGGTGACGTCCTTGTCCGCGATCAGCCCATGGTCGTCCGCGACGCCGAGGTCACCGGGGAAGTTCTGCTCCACCGGCTCGACGTAGGTCTGCATGCCGTTGGCCTGGAGCCACTTGGTGTAGACGGAGAGCACCTGCGCCTTGGGGTGGGTCTCGATGTAGTCGACGGCCTTGGCGATGCCGGTGACGAGCTCCTTGCTCGTCTGCGGGTTGTGCTGCAGGAAGCTGTCGCTCATGGCCGCACCGCCTCCGTTGTAGTCGCCGAGGATGTCGGTGTCCGTCGTCAGCGTCGTGAGGTGGACGCCCGCCTTCGGCGCCGCCAACAGCTGGGTCACCGAGAGGTCCGCGGCGTCGACCTGGTGCTGCTGCAGCGCCTCCAGGGCGTTCAGCGGTGGAAGCGGCACCAGCGTGACCTCCTTGACCTGGTCGGACGTCAGGCCAGCCTTCTGCAACCAGGTGTCGATCACCGCCTCGTCGTTGGCACCCAGGGTGTTGACCGCGATCTTCTTGCCGATCAGGTCCTGCGGCTTGGTGATGCCCGAGCCGGCGAGGGTCGCGATCACCTCGTGGGTCTTCGCATTCGAGCCGTAGGTGGAGACCACGGCCTTGATCGGTGCGCCCGTCGCCACGAGTTGGGCGATGGCGCCGAAGAACGCGCTGGCGGAGACGTCGATCTGGTTGCTGACCAGCGCCTGCAGACTCTGCGGACCGCCGGTGACGTCGCCGACCTTCTTGAACGTCAGGCCCGGGAAGTAGCCCAGGGCCTCGCCGAGCTCGATGGGGATCACGGACCCCATCTCGCCCTGGTAGCGGATCGTGGTCGTTCCTCCACTGCTGGCGTCAGCTGCGCCGCAGGCCGTCAGCCCCGCCATCGCCAGGAGGGCGACGGCACCGAGCGCGATGCGGCGGTGACGTGGGGCGGTCTTGGTGGCGGTCATCTCTTCTCTTTCCGATGTGGTGACAGGGTGTGGTGGGCGGAGCGGTGACTAGTTGGCCGCGGCCAGCGGCTCGCGGGCGTCGTAGAGGCTCTGGGGGTGGGGCAGGCCGTAGTGCTCGCGCAGGGTCGAGCCGGCGTACTCGGTGCGGAACAGGCCGCGCTCCTGCAGGATCGGGACGACCTTGCCGGTGAAGGCGTCGAGCAGCTGCGGGTACGCCGGCGGCATCACGTTGAAGCCGTCGGCGGCACCGTTCTCGAACCACTCCTGGAGCAGGTCGGCGATCTGCACCGGCGTGCCGTGGACGACGTTGTGGCCGCGCGCGCCGGCGAGGCGGTGGAGCAGCTCGCGCAGGGTCGGGCGCTCGCGCTCGACGATGTTGGCGACGACCTGCTTGCGACTGCGGTTGTTGTCCAGGACGTTCCCGGCGCGCCCGAAGAGCGAGAGCGGCACGGCCTGGTCGAGGTCGAGCCCGCTCACGTCGACCTGCACGAGCTTCTCCAGCTGGGCCAAGCCGTACGCCGGCACCGTCAGCGCGTTGTAGGCGTCGTACAGCTCACGCGCCTCCTTCTCGGTCTCGCCGATGAAGGCGCTGATGCCGGGCAGGACCTTCACGTGGTCCGGGTTGCGGCCGAGGGCGGCGGCCTTGGCCTTGATGTCGGCGTAGAAGGCCTGCGCGTCGGCGAGGGTCTGGTGCGCGGTGAAGATCGCCTCCGCGTTGCGGGCTGCGAACACGCGGCCCTCGTTGGACGAGCCGGCCTGCACGTAGACGGGTCGACCCTGCGGCGAGCGCGGCGCCGTGAGCGGCCCCGCGACCTTGAAGTAACGCCCCACGTGGTCGATCTCGTGCACCTTGTCGGGATCGAAGAAGTGGCCGCGGTTGCGGTCGACCACGACCGCGTCGTCCTCCCAGCTGTCCCAGAGCTTGGTGGTCACGTCGACGAACTCCTGAGCGCGCGCGTAGCGCTCCTCGTCGGAGGGCACGTCCTCGAGACCGAAGTTCCTGGCCGCACCCTGGTTGTACGTCGTGACGATGTTCCAGCCGGCACGGCCGCCGGAGATGTGGTCGAGCGAGGCGAAGTAGCGGGCGAGGTTGTACGGCTCGTTGAACGTGGTGGACGCCGTGGCGATCAGGCCGAGCCGCTCCGTGACACCGGCCAGTGCGCTGAGCAGGGTCAGGGGCTCCAGCCCGTGCGAAGCGCGGTACGGCGTGCTCGCGACCTGGGCCGGGATGTCGGCGAGGAAGACCCCGTCGAGCTTGGCAGCCTCGGCCTTGCGAGCGATCTCCTTGTAGAACTCGACGTCGAACGTGCGCTCCGCGGGGCTGTCGGGGTGGCGCCAGGAGGCCTCGTGGTGGCCGGTGTCGTGGAGGAAGGCGTTCAGGTTCAGCTGACGGGTCATGGGCTTTCCTTCGGGGTGTCCAGAGAAGCTTATGTCGAGTAAGATACTCGTCTTAGTGGGATAAGCAAGCCCATCCACCGACCGGAAGGAAGCCCATGACCATCAGCCTCGACCGCCCGACCGACTCCTTGACCGTGACGAAGATCGGCGGGCGGATCGGCGCCCGCATCGACGGCGTCCGGCTCGACCCCGATCTCGCCGCGCGAACCGTGGCGCGCATCCGGGCCGCGATCCTGGAGCACAAGGTCGTCTTCCTGCGCGACCAGGGCCACCTCGACGACCGCGCGCACGCCGCCTTCGCCGCACTGCTCGGCCCGCTCACGACGGCGCACCCGACGCTCAACTCCAAGAGCGCCAACGTGTTGACCCTCGCCGCGTCCCGTGGCATGGCAGCGAACAGCTGGCACACCGACGTCACCTTCGTCGACCGCTACCCGGCGTTCAGCGTGCTGCGCGGCGTCGCGATCCCGGCGTACGGCGGCACGACCGTCTGGGCGAACACGGCCGCGGCGTACGACGCTCTGCCCCAGCCCCTCAAGGCGCTGGCCGAGTCGCTGTGGGCCGTCCACACCAACAGCTACGACTACGCGGCCGACTCGGAGAGCGACGCCGACACCGACCTGAAGTCCTACCAGCGCGAGGAGTTCTCGCGGACGGCGTTCAAGGCCGAGCACCCCGTCGTACGGGTGCACCCTGAGACGGGCGAGCGTGCACTGCTGCTCGGCCACTTCGTCGAGCGGTTCGTGGGCCTGAACACCAGCGAGTCACACGCCCTCTTCAACGTGCTCCAGTCGCGGATCACGAAGCTGGAGAACACGGTGCGCTGGACCTGGGCCGAGGGCGACGTCGCGATCTGGGACAACCGCGCGACGCAGCACTACGCGGTCGCCGACTTCGACACCCAGTACCGCGAGGTACGCCGGATCACGGTCGCCGGCGAGTTACCGGTCTCGGTGACCGGCGAGCGCAGCCGGACGATCGAGGGAGACGCCGACGGCTTCGTCGGCGGGATCGACGCGCTCATGTTCTAGAGGCTGAGTCCGCCCTCCGAGCAACTGTTCCAAATCTCAGGGGCCTCTCCCCGCCACGCAGCCAACGAACCAAAGGTTCGTTGGCTTCGGATGCGGGGAGAGGCCCCTGAGATTTGGAACAGTTGCTCGGAGGGCGGACTCAGCCTCTAGAACATGAGCGACGTGGCCGGATCCTCCATGATCGCGGCGATGTCGGCCAGGAACTGCGAGCCGGTCGCTCCGTCGATGTGGCGGTGGTCGAAGCTCAGCGCCAGCGTGCAGACGTCGCGCGCGACGATCTCCTCGTCGACCACCCACGGTGCTCGCTTGATCGCGCCGAAGCAGAGGATGCCGCTCTCGCCGGGGTTGATGATGGGCGTGCCGCCCTCCATCCCGAAGGGCCCGACGTTGGTGATCGAGAAGGTCCCCCCGGCCATGTCACCCGGAGGCGTCTTGCCGTCGCGAGCGATGCCGACGAGCTCGTTGATCGCGGTGGCCAGCTCGGGCAGCGTCATCCGGTCGGCGTCCTTGACGTGCGGCACGACCAGCCCCCGCGGAGTGGCGGCCGCGATGCCCAGGTTGACGTAGTGCTTGATCACGACCTCCTGGGCGGCCTCGTCCCAGGTGGAGTTGAGCAGCGGGGTACGCCGCAGCGCGAGCATCGCCGCCTTGGCGACCACGAGCAGCGGGCTGACCTTGACGTCGCGCAGCTCCCGGTGCGTGCGCAGCCGGGCCACAAGCTCGGTGGTGCGGGTGACATCGACGGTCGTCCAGATCGTGACGTGCGGCGCGGTGAACGCCGACTGCACCATCGCCTGGCCCATCATCTTGCGCACGCCCTTGATCGGCTCGCGGGTCTCGCGCGCACGCCGATCGTCGATCGCGTCGTCGGCCGCGCGGTCGGCCGGCTGCGCGGACGTCGTGGGCGCGCCGTTCGCGGCCGCCTCCACCAGATCGCGGGTGATCACGCCGTCCGCGCGCACGGGTGAGATCGAGGCGAGATCGACGCCGAGGTCCTTGGCGAGCTTGCGTACCGGCGGCTTGGCCAGCGCCCGCACGTTGCCGCTCACCGCGCCGGTCGGCTCCGTCTCGGACCGGGGCTGGGGCTCCGGCGCGGGCTGGGGCTCGGGGACGACCTCGACCTCGGGTGCCGCGGCGCCCACGTCGAAGGTCGACTGGGCCTGCACCCGTGCCGCCTCGCTCGGGGTCGCGACCCGTCGCGCGCGTCGCGCCACCGCCGTGGCCTTAGGCCCGCTGCCCACCAGCGTCAGCGGCTGCTCCTCGGCCGCGGAGTCCTCCGATCCCCCTGCCGACCCCCCGGCCGGCGCCGGGGCGCCCCCGGCATCCGCCGAGTCGCCGATCCGGATGATCGGCGTACCGACGTCGACCGTGTCGCCCTCGGCGACCAGGAGCGCCTGCACCACCCCGCCGTACGGCGAGGGCAGCTCCACCACCGACTTGGCGGTCTCGATCTCGCAGACGATGTCGTTGACCTTGATGGTGTCGCCGACGGCGACCCGCCACGCGACCAGGTCGGCCTCGGTCAGACCCTCGCCCACGTCGGGCAGGCGGAAGTCGTTGCTCATGCTGTCCCCATTCACCACGCGAAGCTCCGGTCAACGGCGTCGAGAAGCCGGTCGAGGTCGGGCAGGAACTGCTCCTCGACCCGCGCCGGCGGGTACGGCGTATCCCAGCCGCCCACGCGCAGCACCGGCGCCTCGAGGGAGTAGAAGCAGCTCTCGGTGACCCGCGCCGCGACCTCGGCACCCATGCCGAGGTTGACGTGCGCCTCGTGCACGACCACGCACCGGCCGGTACGGCGCACGGAGTCGAGCACGGGGTCGAGATCGAGGGGCGAGAGGCTGCGCAGGTCGACGACCTCGAGCGAGCGGCCCTCCTGGGCCGCGGCCTCGGCCGCCGCCAGGGCGGTCTTCACCGTCGGCCCGTAGGCGACCAGGGTGGCGTCCGTGCCGGTCCGCGCGACCCGCGAGGTGAACAGCGGCGCCGGCGTGGCGGCGGTGTCGATGTCCGCCTTCTCGCCGTGGTACTGCCGCTTCGGCTCGAAGAAGACCACCGGGTCGGGGTGGGCGATCGCCTGCTGGATCATCCAGTACGCGTCGACCGGGTTCGAGCAGGCCACGACCTTGAGGCCCGGCGTGTGGGCGAACTGCGCCTCCGGCGACTCGCTGTGGTGCTCGACCGCCCCGATGCCGCCACCGAACGGGATGCGGATCACCATCGGCAGTTTGATGGCGCCCCCGGAGCGGAAGTGCATCTTCGCGACCTGCGACACGATCTGGTCGTAGGCCGGGTAGACGAAGCCGTCGAACTGGATCTCGACCACGGGCTTGTACCCGCGCAGCGCCAGGCCGACGGCGGTGCCGACGATGCCCGACTCGGCCAGCGGGCTGTCCATCACCCGGTCCTCGCCGAAGTCCTTCTGCAGGCCGTCGGTGATGCGGAAGACGCCGCCGAGGCGGCCGATGTCCTCCCCCATGAGCACGACCTTGTCGTCGTTCTCCATGGCTCGGCGCAGACCCGCGTTGAGCGCCTTGGCGAGCGTCGTCCTCTGCAGGATGCTCATCGCGCGGCTCCTTCCGTCTCGAACGAGGCCCAGTACTCGGCGTAGCCGTCACGTTGGGCGGCCAGCTCGGGAGTGATCTCGGCGTACACCTGGTCGAAGAGGGCGGTCGGCTCCGGGTCGGGCAGTGCCTTGCAGCCCGCGCGCATCCGCTCGCCCAGCGCCTCGGCCTCCTCGGCCACGCTCGTGAAGAACTCCTCCTCGGCGACACCGCCGCGGCGCAGGTAGGCCTCGACGCGGGCGATCGGGTCGCGCAGCTTCCAGTGCTCGACCTCGTCGCTGACCCGGTAGCGGGTGGGGTCGTCGGTGGTGGTGTGGGCGCCCATCCGGTAGGTGTAGGCCTCGACGAGCGTCGGGCCGCCCCCCTCGCGGGCACGCTGCAGGGCGGCCTGCATCACGGCGTACGTCGCGAGGACGTCGTTGCCGTCGACGCGGACGCCCGGGAAGCCGAAGCCGGCGGCGCGCTGGTAGAGCGGGATCCGGGTCTGTCGCTCGGTGGGCTCGGAGATCGCCCACTGGTTGTTCTGGCAGAAGAAGACCACGGGCGAGTTGTACGACGCCGCGAAGACGAACGCCTCGTTGACGTCGCCCTGGGAGCTGGCGCCGTCGCCGAAGTGGGCCACCACGGCGGTGTCGCGCTCCGGGTCGCCGGTGCCGACGGCACCGTCGTGCTGCACCCCGATCGCGTAGCCGACCGCGTGCAGGGTCTGCGCGCCGATGACGATGGTGTAGAGACCGAAGTTGTTCTCGTTGGGGTCCCAGGAGCCCTGGTCGACCCCGCGGAAGAGCCCGAGCAGCTGCAGCGGGTCGACGCCGCGGCACCACGCGATGCCGTGCTCGCGGTAGGTCGGGAAGACGAAGTCCTGGGGGCGCAGTGCGCGCCCGGCGCCGATCTGGGCGGCCTCCTGGCCCAGCAGCTGGGCCCACAGCCCGAGCTCGCCGTGGCGCTGGAGGGCCGTGGCCTCCGTGTCGAGCCGCCTGGTCAGCACCATGTCGCGGTAGAAGCCGCGGATGTCGTCGTCGGTGCCGGTGAAGGCGTAGTCGGGATGCTCGACCAGCTCGCCCTCGGGCGTCAGCAGCTGCACACTCTGCGGGTCCGGCTCACTCGGTGTCGGGCGAAGATACTCGGTCATGCGCGCACACTCCTCACGGGCGGCGGGGTGGGATCTCCACCGGGAAGCCGCGGGTTGGCTGCTCCGGGCTTGTGACCCAGACCACAGTCTGGCCCCACAAACGTACCGCGGGCCGATGCGGATCAGTGATTCAGACCCCGAGATCGCGCCGATCGCTCGTGGTAGGCCGGACGGACTCATAGGCTGCCATCGCCGACACGCACAAGCCGACACCCACGAGACAGGCGCGCGATGCCCGACTATCCGCAGTACCCCAGCTACCCGCATCCGCAGGGCCCGTACTCACAGGGCCCGTACTCACAGGGCCCGTACTCACAGGGCCCCTACCCGCCGATGGGACCGCCGCCACAGATGCCACGTGAGCGTCCCGCCTCGTTGACCTACGCCGTCTACGGCATGTACGTCGGAGCGGCGCTGTCGCTGCTCAGCCCCCTCCTCTCCCTGACGCACCTCGATGCCGTGCGGACGTCGATGCGCCAGCACCTGGACGCCCAGCCCGGTGCGGCCGGAGTCGATGCCGGCGCCATGGCGCATCTCACCGTCGTATTCGTTGTCACCGCGGCATTCGTCGGCGCGGCGGTCAACATCGGCCTGTGGATCTGGATGGCGATCGCCAACGGCCGCGGCATCGCCTGGGCGCGGGTGGTGGCGACGGTCTTCGGCGGACTCGGAATCCTGTCGGCGACGACCGGCCTGGTCGGCTCGGCGTTCGCCAGCACGAGCGTCCCCGGGACGCTCGCCGTCTCCGTGATCGACGTGCTGCTCGCCGTCGTACTCCTGGTCCTGTTGTGGCTGCCGTCGAGCTCGCGCTACTACCAGGCGGTCACGGCGGTGAAGAACAGCCGCCGGTTCCTCTGACCGGCGAGCAGCGCCGGCTCACGTCGCCAGCCGTCTCCGCTCGTGCGGCTCGAGCCAGACCTTCTCCTCGGGCCCCTTGGGCACGATGCCGGACGGGTTGATGTCATGGTGCACGCCGTAGTAGTGCGCCTTGATCTGGAGGAAGTCGACCGTCTCCCCGATGCCAGGGGTCTGATAGAGATCGCGGGCGTAGCCCCACAGGTTCGGGAGCTCGGTGAGCTTGTTCCGGTTGCACTTGAAGTGGCCGTGGTAGACCGCGTCGAACCGGGCCAGGGTCGTGAAGAGGCGGACGTCGGCCTCGGTGAGGTCGTTCCCCATGAGGTAGCGCTGCCCGGCGAGTCGGTCCTCGAGCCAGTCCATCGCCACCCACAGGCGGTCGTACGCCGCGTCGTAGGCGTCCTGCGAGCCGGCGAAGCCGCAGCGGTAGACCCCGTTGTTGACCTCGGTGAAGACCCGCTTCATCACGGTCTCCATCTCCTCGCGGAGTTCGACCGGCCACAGGTCGGGAGCGTCGGGGCGGTGGAACTCCTTCCACTCGTGAAAGAAGTCGTGGGTGATCCAGGGGAAGTCGTTGGTGACGACCTTGCCGGAGGCGACCTCCACGATCGCCGGGACCGTGACACCGCGGGGATAGTCGGGGATGCGCTTGTCGTAGGCGTCGCGGAGGAAGTGGATGCCGAGCACCGGGTCGACGCCGCCCGGGTCGAGGTCGAACGTCCAGGAGCGGGCGTCGTGGGTGGGCCCGGGGGCACCCCACGAGATGACCTCCTCGAGGCCGAGCAGGTTGCGCACGATGATGGCGCGGTTGGCCCAGGGGCAGGCCGGCGCTGCGATCAGTCGGTAGCGCCCCGGCTCCGCCGGCCACAGTGGTACGTCGCGCGGCCCGTGCTCCGGCTGGCGGGCCCCGGCCGTGATCCGGTCGGGGATGTAGGTCATGTCGCGCTCGAACGCGCGGCCCTTCTCGACGTACCCGGACGGTTCGGTCATGTCACCCAATCTAGTTGACGGATCAATCACGCAATAGCCTTGGTCTTCCGTTACCCCGGGCGGGGCGCGTCCTCACGCGCCACACGGCCGCCACGCCGCTGAGTCAGCGTGACGGCCGCGGGAACACGGTGTTCAGCTGCAGGGCACGTAGCTCCTCACAGCGGTCGCCGAACCCCCTGCCTTGAGTGCCATGACCGCCCTGACGGTCACGCCGGAGGTGTCCGGAAGGCCCCCGAGGAGTGCCGAGGTGCCACCGGCGGGGTGGTCGACGGTCTTCTTCTTGGTGCCGTTGACGTAGAAGGTCGCCGTCTTCACCTTGCCGGCCTGCGGGGTGAAGGTCGCCGCGACGTTGTGGCCCGTGCAGTTGCGGGCGCCGGCCAGCTTCACGTACGCCGTTCCCGTGCCGCTCGCGGCGCTCAGTGCCCCACCGGCCGGCGTGTAGCGCAGATGGGACGACATCGCCAGCCGCGACTGCTGCGGGATACCGGTAAGCGTTGCCGCCGCCGTCGCGCCGTACTCAAGCGTCATCGAGTAGCTCCCGGCACTCGGCAGGAAGAGCTGGTCCGTGCCGAGCATCCGGCCGCCGGAGGCCTGCACCGTGCCACTCGCGCCGTTGCCGCTGATCTGGACGTACTGGAACGCGTCGCCGCTCGACGTCCCGGCCGAGGAGATGGTGAGCCAGCCGGGGTGGGCGACGCTGAACCCGAAGACCGCGTAGGTCAGGCCCTGGCTATAGGCGTTGCACGTGGTCGAGGGCGAGCTCGGAATCGCCTTGGCCGAGGCCGTCGCGGCGAAGTCGACCGTCGAGAGCGACCCGCCCGCGCGGGTCACCTTGATCGTGCCCTTGCCAGCCCCGGCGACCTGGGTGATGTCCGTGCCGTTGCTGACCGTTCCGGCGGAGGACTGGTTCTGCGTGACGGGGTTGCCGTCGTCGCTGAACGTCGTGTTGGACGTCCCCCCGGTGGCGCTGCCGGTGCAGGTGGTGGCGTGGGAGAGGTAGCTGACCGCGTACAGCTGAGGGTTGACGAGAGCGGCGTTGGCCGGTGCGGCGACGAAAGCGCCGGCCGCCACGGTCGCCGCGACCGTGACGGATCCGGCGAGCAGGCGATGGATGCGCATGGGAGACCTCGGGTGCCAGGGGAAGCGGATCGCTTCCGTTCACCAGAGCAGAGGCGCGGCGGCCACATCGCGATACCGCCTGCTCGGTCAAGCTTCCGGCCGCACCCGCTGGGCCAGCTCGATGATGCGGTCGTTGCCCTCGTCCTCGCCGATGGAGATGCGGACGCCGTCCTCGCCGAGCGGCCGCACGGTGATGCCGAGGTCCTCGGCGACCGTCATCAGCTCGGCGATCCGCTCCGCACCGGCGGGGAGCCAGACGAAGTTTCCCTGGGCGTCCGGGACGTCCCAACCGGCGGCTCGGATCCCCTTGAGGACCCGGGTCCGCTCGGCCACGAGCGCCTCGACCCGCTCGAAGAGCGCGTCCCGGGCCGCCAGCGACGCGACCGCGGCGGCCTGACCGACGAGGTTGACCCCGAAGGGCAGTGAGACCGCGCGCAGCGCGGCGGCGATCGGGGCGGGGGCGATCGCATACCCGACCCGGAAGCCGGCCAGGCCGTAGGCCTTGGAGAAGGTGCGCAGGACCGCCACGTTGCCGCGCGCCCGGTAGGTCGCGATGCCGTCGACGGCGTCGTCGAGCCGCACGAACTCCTGGTAGGCCTCGTCGACGATCACCAGCACGTCGTCCGGCACCTTGCTCAGGAAACCGTCGAGCTCGGTCTGCCTCAGCGCCGGACCCGTCGGGTTGTTCGGCGTGCACACCATCACGACCTTCGTGCGCGGCCCGATAGCGGCAGCCATGGCCTCGAGGTCGTGGCCGCCGTCGGGCCGGTTGGCCACCTGCACCGACACGGCCCCCGCAGCCAGGGCCGCGATCGGGTAGGCCTCGAAGCTGCGCCACGGATAGACGACCTCGTCGCCGGTCTCGCAGAACGCGGTGAGCAGGCCGTAGATCAGCCCCGTCGAGCCGGTCGCCGCCGCGATGTCCTCGATCGGCACCCCGTACGTCGCGGCGAGGGCCTCGTAGAGCGCGGTGTTCCCCATATCCGGGTAGCGGTTCATCCCCGCCACGGCCTTGACCGCAACGTCGATGACGCCGGGCAGCGGCGGGTAGGGGTTCTCGTTCGACGACAGCTTGTACGTCGTGCGGCCGGCCGTCGTCGCGGGCGGCTTCCCCGCGACGTACGGCGGCATGGCGGCGACGGAGGGGCGCGGTTGCGGCGTGCTCACGGCGTCAGGCTAGACCAAAACTGACCGATCGGTCAGGGAAGGAGGACCTCGCCGCCGGCGACGATCGGCAGGTCGCGGCCCAACGTGAGGTCGACCGGGTTCGTCAGGCACCGGACCGAGCCGCCGCCCTTGTGGAACTCGCGCACGTCGACCGTCCGCACGCCGAAGCCCCACGACTCGAGCTGGGCGCGGACCCGCTCGTTGCCCTCGGCCGCCGGCATGACGACGGTGTCGCCGATCACGATGGAGTTGGCACAGAAGGTGGTCAGCGCCTCCTCCTCGCTGATCACCAGCGGCTCGGGCACGAGCTCGAGCAGCGCCCGCGCCGAGGCGTCGTCGAGAGCCGCCGGGCAGACGATCGCGCGGCGCTCGTCGAGCGGGCAGAAGGCCAGGTCGAGGTGGTACATCGCCGGGTGCGTCGTACGGAAGCCGCGGACGCGGACGCCGAGCTCGGCCGCCATCGCCTTCAGCGCCAGCTCGTCGGTGCGCGGGCCGTATCCGACCACGAGCGCGTCACCCCACACGAAGGCGTCGCCCGC
>Ga0131853_10002047_pt1 | contig 36143 bp, 30 predicted proteins | sample TergutLab28metaG_FD_92764 | JGI IMG/M metagenome (GOLD analysis project Ga0131853, IMG submission 92764) | Labiotermes labralis P1 segment gut microbial communities from Petit-Saut dam, French Guiana - Lab288 P1 (version 2) (version 2) | ecosystem: Host-associated > Arthropoda: Insects >... | reverse complement strand
TTATTTATCAATCATTATTAACTTCTGCGCTGCCGGTCGGCTTATTTGCTGTTTTGTATCAAATTAATCCCTTGATTAACCAGCGCATATATTATTATTATTTTAACCGGCTGAATGAAAATAATGAGTTTATTTTTAGTAAAGCAGAGGTATGGGGAAATTATTACGGGATATTTTTGGTTATTATCGGAATTTTAACCGCTTTTGTCAGTATGATTTTTATGAAATCATCCCGGGCGATTTCCGCTTCTTGGGTTCGCGAAGAACATCGGGCCGGAAAAGAGCAATTAATGCAGGCAATAACCGGTACAATTGTCGCGGCGGTTCCCCTGGCGGCCCTGACGGCGGTCCTGGCAGAACCAATTGCTTCTTTGCTTGAGATAGGGGACAAAGAAATAACGATGAAACTATTGCAAAGCGGCAGTGTTTTGCTTGTGCTTTTTGCGTTTAGTTATTTTTGGTTTGATTTGTTAAAACAATTTAAGCGGACGGTGCAAATGCTTTTGCTTGCCGGCGGCGGCTTTTTAGTACATATTATATCACTTATTGTGATAATGCCATTGATTAATGACGTTGAACAATTAATTATGGGAATAATTGCGGCTAATATTATTGGCGCTTCATTTAGTTTTGTCCTGGGCTTTTTCTTGGTTGCCCGGATGCTTAAGTATCAAGGTGAATGGATAAATAAGAATATACGGACATTAGCGATAACGATTCTTTGTAGTGCAATAGCTGGCTTGATGGCTTTGTTCCTTAGTAAAGGAATCCTTAATTTGGTTGGCCCGGCGGTGACAATTTTGATTTGCCTGGTTATTTCAATAATTGCTTATTTTATCCTGATGATGCTTTTCCGGGGCCTTACAGTTGGTGAGCTTGACCGCCTGCCCGGCGGGCAGCTACTAATAAAAATAGGCAGGTTATTCCGGTTTTATTATTGAGGCTGGCCGTGAGTGACATTCTGACTTCGCAAGCAGACCTTGAGAAATTATTGAATAGAAAGGAAGGCAAAAATAACTCGCAGTTGCCTTAGGTCGCCTTCTTCCCGAGAGAAAATGTGAATTAGAACCAATTAGGCCGCAGCAACGAAGAGTATTTATTGCCTGACTTGCTGATTAAAATTAGAATTACTGGATAACATACCGGTTTTTGGTTGATACTATTTACATGAAGATTGTAAAAGGCTTAACCGCATTTATATTATTACCGGCATTTATGTTTGGCGGCGGCTTTGCTGTTGGAACAATTGCGATGGATTATTTTTATCCGGGCCGAAATTTTACTACCGAGGATTTAATGAGACAGGTCCGCTTTGACCAAAGAATAGATGAAGACTGGCTTAAAGCCGATTGGCCGGTTTCGGTGCAAGCATCTGATTTAACCAGAGCCGGTATAGGGGAACCGGAAGAGCCGGGAATGCAGAATACACAAGGTGGCTTGAACGAAGATATGCAAACTGATACTGCGGCCGCTGAAACTTCCCTAGTAGATAATTCGGTTGGTGATGCGGTTTTGGTTTCGCTTCTTGGCGGGTCATCGATAAATGCTGATACTATCTATGTAATCCAAGAATATTCGCGAAGTACACGGACTCTTACAGAAGAGATAATTCCGGTCCCGGAAAATTTTATCGGAATGGACCATGCAATTTTTAGCCAGGTAATGGCGGATTTTGACCGGTATCCAACCTTAAGTGAAATGCAAAAAGGGATGATTAGTTGCGAGGTAATTTCTTTTTCCCCGTCGCGGGTAGTTATCCGGAAAACCTATGATGATGCGACAGAAGAAATGAAGCCGGGTTATTATTTGATTAATGATAATGGTCTGGTAACGGTTTATCTAAGTGACTTAAAAACTGTTTTTATGAATACAAGCATAGAATTTCATAGCCTTCCGGCAGTTTTGCAGGAGGAGATTATGTTTAGTAAGTACGTGGAAGGGCAAGAAGAGTTGTTTGGGTTTCTTGAGGCTTACTCGTCTTGATGAGCAGTTTTACCTGCGAGAAATTGATATTATACGAGGAGCGTAAAATGGGGCAGAATAAAATCGCAGTAGTCGGGGCCGGGGCGGCGGGAATGGTAGCGGCAATAACAGCGGCATCTTATGATAGTGAAGTGACCTTGTATGAGAAAAAAGCACGGGTCGGGCAAAAACTTCTAGTTACCGGAAACGGAAAATGCAATTTAAGCAATAAAAAGATGGATGCCGGGGAATTTTATACCGCATTTCCGGAACGGGTTGAGAAAATCTTACATAAATTTTCGGTAAATGATACGATTGACTTTTTTGATAAGCTGGGGGTAATGATAAGGGATAAAGGAGGTTATCTTTATCCTTATTCCGAACAGGCCCAGGTAGTTTTGGATGCGCTCCGGCTTACGCTTTCAGAACTTAAGATAAAGGTTGAATGTGAGTATGAAGTTGAGGCGGTTGTAAGGAAAAACGGCGGTTTTTGCGTACATGGAAATGAAAATCTTTTTGATAAAGTTATTATAACCTGCGGCAGTTTGGCCGGACAAAAGAAGGGTGCGGGAAAAAGCGGCTATCAGCTTGTCAAATCGTTGGGGCATCAAGTTAATGAAGTAGTTCCGGGGCTTTGTAAGCTTAAATGCCGGGAAGACTTTTTAAAAGCATTAGCCGGAGTCCGCTGCCAGGCAAAATTGACTTTATTCGTTAATGGAATTGAGAAGCAGGCTGAATCAGGCGAGTTGCAATTTGTTGCGGATGCGATTTCCGGGATACCGATATTTCAATTATCACGGACGGCGGCTTATGCGCTATTAAAAGATTCGGCGGTAACAGTGAAAGCCGATTTCTTCCCGGAAATGACTGATGCCGGATATGAAGATTTTTGCTTAAATAGATTAGATTCATTTCAAGATAAAACTATAATTGATTTTCTTTTGGGAATGACAAATAAAAAAATTAATCAAGTGATGATAAGTTTATATGGTTTGAAACAAAGTGATAAAGTGAATGATATCGGCAAAGAAAAAATGGTACGGCTGCTTAATGAATATCGTAAACTAAGTTTTACCGTAGTCCAGACCGATTCTTTTGAAAATGCGCAGGTTTGTGCCGGTGGGGTATCACTTGCGGAATTAAGTGATAATTTGGAATCGCTAACACTGCCCGGCCTTTTCTTTGCTGGAGAAATAGTTGATGTTGACGGGCGTTGCGGCGGTTACAATTTGCAGTGGGCCTGGTCAAGCGGATATGCAGCCGGAAATGAGGCCAGTAAATGACAGATAAAAGCACAGGGTTAACCGATATGACGGTTGGCAGCCCGCTTAAACATATTATCAAATTTTCCATTCCTTTATTAATCGGAAATATTTTTCAGCAGTGTTATAATATCGCCGACAGTATTATCGTTGGTAATACGATTGGTACCGATGCCCAGGCAGCGGTTAATAACGGGATGCCGATTTTTTTTCTGGTTACCGCTTTATTTATCGGGCTCGGGATGGGGGCAACCATAATCCTTTCCCAGAATTATGGCGCAAAAGAGATGGAAACGGTACGGAAAACCATTCAAACGATTTATACTTTTGTAATGCTGATAAGTATCCCGCTTACGCTCCTTGGTATTTTGATTACGCCGTTTTTGATGAGGCTTCTTGGTGTGCCTGATTCGACGATGGAGATGGCGGTAACTTACATAACGATAACTTTTATCGGATTGATTGGTTCGCTTGGTTACAACTTTAATGCCGGAATATTGCAAGGCCTTGGCGATAGCAAAACCCCATTGCTTTTTGTCGGTATTTCGACAGTAATAAATATCGCCCTTGATTTGCTTTTTATTATCGTTTTTGGCTGGGGTATAGCCGGGGTTGCGGTGGCGACGGTTATTGCCCAAGCTTTCTCGTGGTTATACGGGGTATGGTTTATCCGGCGGAGGTATCCGGAACTTGAATTAAATATCTTTCGTTTCGGGGTGGATAAAGAAATCCTGGTTAAGATTATTAAGGTTGGTTTGCCTTCGGGTATACAGCACTCACTTTTTTCGCTTGGTATGCTTTCAATGCAAAATTTGATAAACCAAGGCGGGCCGGCGTTTATCGCCGGGTTTGGTAATGCCAACCGGATTGATGCGTTTGTTTTTCTTCCGGTTTTTAGTTTTGCCAATGCCTTAACTACATTTACCGGGCAAAATATCGGCGCAAAGCAGATTGAGCGGGTTTCGCATGGCTTAAAAGCCACGCTTTTTCTTGCTTTAATTGTATTTGCGGTGATAGCTTTTCTTACCCTGGCCTTTGGCCGGCATTTACTTGGATTATTTAACCCTGACCAAGATGTAATTGACTATGGGATGCGTTATCTGTTTTCGGTTATCCCGTTTAGTTTTCTTATCATCATTCAATTTATGTTTAATTCGGTCATGCGGGGCGCCGGGCAGGCAATGGTACCGGTATTTACTACTATCGCCGGTTTTATTGCAATCCGTATCCCGGCAGCTTATATCATCGGGTTTTATTTTGGCCTTGATTATATTTTCTTTTCTTACCCGATTGGCTGGGTCGTAAGTTTAACAGCGGCAACACTCTTTTTCGCGGCCGGGAAATGGAAGCAAAAATCGCTGGTCATAAGCCAGGGGAAAGAAATCGGGGAAGAGGTTGAAGTAGATATTTCAACTATTGAATTTGAGGCCGCCACAGGCGAAAATGGGTATAAAGATGATTAGGATAAACCAGTTACGATTATTAGTTGGAAATGATGCGGTAATAAAAGATAAAATTGCCAAGAAGCTTAAATTAAAACCGGGACTTAATTTTACTTACGAAATTATTAAACGTTCAATTGATGCGCGGAAAAAACCGGAAATTTTTTATAATTATGTCATTGATGTGAATATAAATTTTGGGGCTAAGGATAAACAAAGCCAGGTAAAATTTGAACAAAAATTAAGCAAGAAAATTGCTGATCCGGTGATAGTATATCATGAGTCATGTGAATATTCATTTCCATTCACAGCGAAAGCAGTTCAAAAATCACAGCTTTCGCAGTGTTTTCGCAACAATGATGCACACAAATCGCAAAAAGCGCGATTTGGCGCTTGCGCAAACCGCCCGGTTATAGTTGGTACCGGGCCGGCCGGTTTATTTTGCGGTTATATGTTAGCGGAAGCCGGTTTTCGCCCGCTTTTGCTGGAGCGCGGCGAAGCGGTGGAAGAGAGGGCCGAAACAGTTAACCGTTTCTGGCGGGAAGGAGTACTTAATCCCGAATCAAATGTGCAATTTGGTGAAGGCGGGGCCGGAACTTTTTCCGACGGGAAATTAAATACGCAGGTGAAGGATAAAGATGGAATAAAAAAAGCGGTCTTGTCGGTTTTCGTAAACGCCGGTGCATCTAAAGAAATTCTTTATGAGCAAAAACCGCATCTAGGCACTGATGTGCTAAAGAAAATTATTATCGAATTACGTAAAAAGATTATCGCTAATGGCGGTGAGATACGTTTTGGACAGAAAGTGACGGGATTTTCATTTGATGCCAATAAAATAACAGGTGTTATTGTTGATGACAATATTGAGATTGGGGCTGATAGGGTCGTGCTTGCGATTGGGCACAGTGCCCGCGATACATTTTCGTCTTTATATGAAGCCGGGATAAAAATGGAAGCAAAACCTTTTGCAATCGGCTTACGGGTGGAACATCCGCAAGTTTTAATCAACAAAGCCCAATACGGAGCGGAAATTCATGAATTACTTGGTGCTGCTGACTATAAGTTGGTCAGTAAGCAAAATAATCCGGCGGTTTATTCTTTTTGTATGTGCCCGGGCGGGTTTATTGTTGATGCTTCGTCGGAAAAAGGGCACTTGACAATCAATGGGATGAGTTATAGTGACCGGGCGGGGAAAAGCGCTAATAGTGCAATTGTGGTGACGGTAAATCCAAGTGAATTTGGTGATAACCGGTTACCGGCAACAGCTAAGACTGCTAACGATATTCATCCCTTGGCAGGTATCGCTTACCAACGCCGGTTAGAGGAAAAGGCTTATCAAATCGGCGGCGGTAAAATTCCGGTGCAATACTTAGGTGATTTCAGAAAAGCAGTATTTGGGGGTTCATCTTTACCAGCAAAGAATATTCCAAGTATCAAAGGTAATTATATTTATGCCCCGGTAAATGATATTCTTGATGAGAATTTTAATAAAGTATTTCTTAAAGCAATGAATGAGTTTGGGCGCCAAATCCCCGGTTTTGACGACGATTCAATCTTGCTCGCCGGTATTGAAAGCCGGACATCTTCACCAATCCGCATTCTCCGTGATGAATCCTGTCAGACAAATTACCGGGGATTATATCCTTGCGGCGAGGGGGCGGGATATGCCGGTGGTATTATGTCGGCGGCAATTGACGGGGTACGCGTTGCGGAAGCAGTTGCGCGTTACTATTCACAGCCAATGTCATTTAGTTAGCAGGCAAGGAAGGCAAAAACAACTAGGAGTTACCTTAGGCCGTAGTAACGGATAGTGTTTATTGCCTGACTTGCTTATCTAAATGACATTGATTCACAGAAAAGCTGTTTATAGCAACAAAGGTGCACCCTCGCTGAACAGTAGCTAAATATAGTTGCGAAGCAATATAATCTATAGTAAAATAAAAAAGCATGAAATAATAATGTGGAGATTCAAATGAAAAAGTACGAAAGCTTATCAAAACCAGAACTTGAAACTTTATTAAATGAGTTGGAAGCAAGTTATAAAACCGCACAGAAAAAAGGGTTAAAACTTGATATGTCACGGGGTAAACCGGCACCGGAGCAGCTTGATTTAAGTAATGGTTTGCTTAATATTAATATCGATGACAGCTATATATCAAAAGATGGCCTTGATTGCCGTAATTATGGCGGGTTAACCGGCATTCCGGAAGCAAAGCTTTTATTTGCGGAGCTATTTTGTGTCCCGGTTGAAAATACGATTATTAATGGCAATTCTAGTTTGAATGTAATGTATGATATGATTTCCCGTGGGGTGACCCATGGCGTAATGGGTTCTACCCCGTGGTGCCGTCTTGAAAAGGTGAAATTCCTTTGTCCGGCCCCGGGTTATGACCGGCATTTTAAGATTACTGAGCATTTCGGGATTGAGATGATTACGATACCGATGACAGAAACAGGCCCGGATATGGATGCCGTTGAAAAATATGTAAACGGGGATAAAGAAGTAAAAGGGATTTGGTGTGTCCCGAAGTACTCAAACCCGCAAGGCATCAGCTATAGTGATGAAACAGTAAGAAGGTTTGCCAATTTACGGCCGGCGGCGAAGGATTTCCGCATTTATTGGGACAATGCATATATTGTTCATCATTTTGATGATAATAATCAAGATGAAATTCTTGACCTTTTTAATGAGTGTAATAAAGCAGGAAATCCTGATTTGGCTTTGATGTTTAGTTCATTTTCCAAGATTAGTTTTTCCGGGGCCGGTATTTCAGCAACCAGTGCATCAAAAGCAAATCTTGATTTCATTCAAAATTCAATGCAAATTCAAACGATTGGGCCTGATAAGCTTAATATGCTGCGCCATGTGCATTTTTTTAAGAATTTAGACGGAATTAAAGCGCATATGCAAAAACATGCGGCAATTATTAAACCAAAATTCGAAATTGTGTTAACGAAATTGGCGGAAGAAATCGGCGGTTTAGGGATTGGGGAATGGCTTAATCCAAAAGGAGGTTACTTCGTTTCATTTGCAGCAATGCCGGGGACGGCAAAAACGATTATTTCGTTGTGCAAGGAAGCCGGGGTAACGATGACGGAAGCCGGGGCAACATATCCGTATGGAATTGACCCAAATGACAGCAATATCCGCATCGCCCCGTCTTTTCCAACAGTGGCAGAGCTTAACCAGGCGATGGATTTATTTATCCTATGTGTAAAACTTGCCGGTGTCCGCAAATTATTGCAAGGATAATGGAGATTCTATGGAAGAAATTAAACGTTTGAAACGTGACTTAATTCATAAAGGTAATGTTATTGATTTTTATGAAGATACAATGCAGATTCCGAATGGAAATGTTGTCAAATGGGATTTTATTGAGCACCAAGGGGCGGCGGCGGTAGTAGCAGTACGGGATGACGGCAAATTAATCATGGTCCGCCAATACCGTAATGCATTGGAGCGTTATACTTTGGAGTTGCCGGCGGGTTGTGTTGATTATAAAGGTGAACCGACTGTTGAAGCGGCGAAACGCGAACTAACCGAAGAAACAGGCTTTACCGCTGATTCGTTTGAGCTTTTAATTTCTATTTATACAACAGTAGCATTTTGCAATGAAAAAATTGACATCTACGTGGCAAAAGGGCTCAAAGCAGGTCAGCAGGATTTGGATGAAGATGAGTATATAAATGTGGAGGTTCATGATATTGAAGAACTTTGCCGGATGATATATGATTGTGAGATTCAGGATTCAAAGACGGTGGCGGCGGTTATGGCGTACAAAAATAAGTACTGTTAGATTATTTTTCAGTTACTGTTCAAACTAGCTTTATTTAATTGCATTGATTTTCAATCGCCCGAATGTTTCAAAACATTTTCCATCCGGTTGTTTTGTTTTATCTATCATAATATCTACAACTTTGTTACGAAAACCCTCTTTTTTATCATCAGGAAGATATGAAAGAAAAGGAACTAAGGTCGGCTGGTCTAACCATTTAATCATTTCTTCAGTATCAGTAAAATGTCTGTATTCATTTCCATCTACATTTTCGTATATAACATCAAATTGCTTAAAACCAATTCTTTCTATTAGTGAAATATACTCATTCTTATCCGGCATATACCATGGCCATTCATAATTTACGAAAAACTCCTGATACATAGAAATATTCATTACTTCATCCACAGCAGCTAAAAAATTAGAGCAAGTGCCGTCAGCAGCGAAGCTCCACACCAACTTTCCGTTTGGCTTTAATCCCTTAAAACTATTATTTAAAAGCCGATGATGGTTTTTCACCCAATGCAAAGCCGCATTTGAATATATAATATCAAAGCAATTTTCATAATTTATATCATTTATATCATTACACTCAAATGACAAATTGAATGCTTCAAATTTTTTGGCTGTTTCTATCATGCTTTCAGACGAGTCAATTCCAATTACTTTTCCGTCAGGCACAAGTTTTGATAATACGTCCGATAAAAATCCGTCACCGCAACCTAAATCTAAAATGGATTCATCTCCCCGAATGTTAATTTCGGAAATTAATTTCAATCCGCCCTTTTTTTGATGTCTTGATGCTTGCTTGTATTTTTCACCGTCAAATACATACGTCCCCATTTTCAAGTTGCTTTTTTGCTCTGACATGTTTTTCTCCTGTCCAAAATATAAATTATCTTATTCATGTTTTTTATATTTTATCATATAAGACCGTAAAATAACAATTTTTATTTTTCGTGGGTATTTTTCGTGGGAAACAAGAATTTTATTTTATTTGAAATCCAATAATTCACTAACAGTAATTTCAAGTAACAAAGGATGGCAAATAAATAAAAAGTCTTGACAAATATATCGTCCGGCGATATATTATAAGTAGATATAACGCCGGACGATATATTTTATTGCAAAAATAGGAGGTAAAAGTTGGATAATAATCCTTTAACTGAAGCAATTTACTATATTCTTATTGCTGTGCGCAATCCGAATCATGGTTATGGCATCATACAGGAAGTAAGTAGTTTGACGAATGAGCGAGTGGTACTTGGAGCCGGAACGCTTTATGGAGCAATTCAATCGCTGCTTGATAAGAAATGGATTGAACTTTACAGCGAAGAGACCGTATCCCGGAAGAAGAAAGAGTACCGGATAACTTCACAGGGGATTGATGCGCTTAAAAAAGAACGGATACGCCTTAAGGAATTATTAAAACACGGGGAATTAATCAAAAATTAAATAACGAGTGTTATTATTAAAGAAAAAGAGGAAAATGAGGAGGAAGATATGAAGAAATTCAGATTATTTTTTGACAAAGATTTAGAGCAGAAGTGGCTTAATGAAATGAGTGAAAAAGGCTGGGCGCTTGAAAGCTTTTGCTTCGGTATCTGCACCTTTAAGCCTTGTAAGCCGGGTGAGTATATTTATCAAATAGATATGCTAAAGGGCATAGGGGGGCAGGATTATAAAGAATTCTTGAAAGAAATGAACATCGAACTGATACAGCAATGGTTCCGTTGGTTAATTTTGCGGAAGAAAAAAGCTGAGGGGGCATTTGATTTGTATACTGATGATGCATCACTAATTGCCTTTTATACCCGTATCCGTAATTTCTTTAAAGTCTTTACTATAGCTACGATTATTTTCATAACAATTTATACATTTATTTTATTTCAGAGCAATGAGATAATTTATTTGCTGAATATTTTAGTATTTGGCTTGTTGGCTTTCTTTTTTATCCGTCAGGCCATCCGCTCAAATATAAAAATTATGAAATTGAAAGGCCGGTTTGGCGAAAATGAAAAAAGGCCGTTTCCGCCATTAATAATTGCCGGATTTTTACTTAATTCCCTTAATATTGTTGCAAGATGGATATGGGAAGATTTTTTTAGCACCGGCCATGGCCATAATATTTCTTTATCAATATCAATTGCAGCGGTTCTAATGCTGATTGCCGGGGCATTTATCCAAATAAAAAAAGTGCATAGCAATCGATAAATATAAACTTACAACAAGCGAATTTCTAAAGACAAGCCGGCATATAATGTAAAAACAAATAAGGGAACGCTATGGGTAGGAGAGAGACCGAACGTTATCTTAAATGGCTTTTTGCATTTGCCGGCAGTTTTATTGCCGGTATTTTAATCATGAACATCACCAAAAATTATTTCATAAGTGATGGCGGAATCTTAAACTCCACTATTTTAAGCCGAATAAAATATCTTAACGTTGACGGCACGATGCTGTTGCGATATATAATTTTTGAGAGAGTTAAGATTGCCTTTATCTTGATTATCTTTTCAACTACCTTTATTGGTATTGCGGCATCTTATATTTTTGTGATGTGGCAGGGGGTTTTAGCGGGAATGTTTTTTACAGCGGCAATAATCCGGTATGGTTTTAAAGGAATCCTCTTGTTACTTGCCGGAATATTCCCGCAGCAAATATTATTAATTCCGGCATGGGTAATGTTATTAAACTGGTGCTGCCAGTTATGCTGTAAATTTTATTTTCCTCAAAAAGATTTGGAAATTGTTTCAAATCAAAAGCATTATTTAGTCCGCAAAGGGATTATTTTGTTATGGATAATTGGAGTTGTCATAATTGGTTGTATTTTAGAAAGTTATGTAAACCCTATTATTTTGAATGAATTACTTAAAATTTTTTGATAAATCTATATCTGGTGTATTTTTTTGAAATAATAACGACATATTGTATTTGGCAAAAAATGGCTGGAAATAGCGTAAAATAAAGGAAAAATGTGTTTGCATTTCTAGTGGAATCTGATTATAATGAAACATATAGGAGCTAAACACTTTATGGAACAAGTAATCAATTCATTCATTTCTTATTTACATAATGTCAAGAAAACATCCGCTAATACAGCTATGTCTTATCGACGTGATTTGAATAAAGTGAATCATTATATGCAACAGCAGGGGATTGATAAGGTTTCAGAAATTACGGTGACAAATCTTAATTCTTATATTTTATTTTTAGAGAAAAATAAATTTTCGGCAGCAACTATTTCCCGCAATATTGCTTCAATAAAAGCCTTTTATTATTATATGATGAAAGAAGGAATGATTGCTTCCGATGTTTCTGATGTTTTAAAGGCGCCGAGGATTGAAAAGAAAATACCGGATGTTTTATCAACATCAGAAATAATCCGCTTACTTGAGCAACCAACAGGAACTTCCCCAAAAGAGCTTCGTGATAAAGCGATGTTGGAGTTGCTTTATGCCACCGGTATCAGGGTGACTGAACTTATCACGCTAAAAGTTACGGGTTTGAACCTGCAAATGGGTTATATTGTATGTTTTGACAGCAATAAAAGTGCCGGGAAAGAGCGGATTATCCCTTTTGGTAATGCCGCACGGACAGCGATTATGAAATATATAAGTTTAGGCCGTGAGCGGATGATAGAGAATCCGGAGAATGAGTTTTTGTTTGTGAATTGTTCAGGGCAGCCAATGAGCCGGCAAGGATTTTGGAAGCTGATAAAATTTTATGCGAAAAAAGCCGGGATTAGTGCCGATATAACTCCGCATACATTGCGGCATTCTTTTGCCGCTCATTTAGTAGAAAATGGCGCCGATTTGCATATTGTACAAGAAATGCTCGGCCACTCTGATATATCAACGACCCAGATTTATGCGAATATGCATCATAACCGGTTGCGTGATGTATATGCTAAAGCGCACCCGCGCCGGTGAAGCAATATATTGACTAATGCTTTACGAAAAAAGAATACCTTTTGAGTACGAATTATTGCGTATCCGCAATATCATAAATCAGCCGCTCGGTATCATCCCAACCTAAGCACGGGTCGGTAATTGAGCGCCCGTAAACTCCTTCACCAATCTTTTGATAACCTTCTTCAATATAACTTTCAATCATGACACCCTTAACTAAATCATGAATTTCGGCACTTAGTTTGCGGCTGGTATTACTTCTTTGACTATCCGGATTTGTTCTTTGTATTGTTTATTGGAATTGTTATCCCATGAAATAGTTAAAGGGCAAAGACTGTTATAGTCCTTACCCTTTAACTGTAAAATTTCCTATGAAACATTTGCATTAATGGAATTTATGATATATAATAACCTTACAACAATATCAGTCATTGCAAAAGGGGAACTGATTAATAACATATTTGCAAATTGCAAATGCTGACAAAAAAATCAATGAAAGGAGAAGTTATGAAAAGAATAGTGACAATCATTGCAGTAACAGTAATGCTTTTTAGTATGTCATTACTTGCACATGCTCAAACCTCTTTCCCACATCCGCCACATAACCAGAATTTAACGGGTAGTAAGAATTATGATTTTTCCCTTAATAGCACATGCTGGCTTCAGGAAACACTTTGCTATATTATTTCAACCTATGAAAATAGGGATGCCTTTTGCGGTAATTGCCACGCACCAACCGGCACAAAGAATGTATTGATTTCAACACGTCATTTTAGATGTTAATATTCGATTTACGAGGCGGCAGAGTTGAGTATTTATGCTGCCTCGTAAAACCTAATGATGTATCAGATTATATGATAGAATGGAGCAAAAGATGAAAAAAGTAGTCCTTTTTGTAATCTTTATATTAACAGTATTCATTATATCAGGATGTAAAAACGATGTAATTGACCGCGGTTTTTTATATTCCTATGATGAAATTGCTACTGACTTAAAAGTCGGTCAGGTTCTTGATTTTACTTTTTTTGAAAATAAGTTAATTCTTGTTGGTATCGGTAGTGAAGAAGTAGATGGGTTTTCATATCCGGTTATTAGAGCGATTACCCTTAATATAGATGGTAATATTATAAGCGATGTTAAACTTGATGAAATCAATGGCTATCTTGCTAATGTAGATTCATTGGGTAGAATATGGGTCATTGGTTCCAAAAAAAATCAAGTTTACGGCATGAAAGATGAATACGTAATAATGTGCTTCAATCATGCTGGAAACCTTATCAAAACAATTGATTTGGATAAGGAAAATGGATTGCATTATGCTAATTATAAGGACTCTCTTGTTGTTGGCTTAGGTTATGATAAAGAAGTATATTTCTATTTTTTAGAAGGAAGTTTTATCAGTATTGAAGGTAGGCTTGGTGAGCTTATAGTTCTTAATGAGAATGGTAAAAAAATCGAACTGAATAATAAATCGAATGATAATATCATGGATTTATTTAGACTTAAAGATGGGCGTGTCTTTGTCAGGACTCTTGATAATGGTGCCTTAGAAGACCCAAAAGCAGAAATGTCAATATCTTGTGTCTGTATCGAATGTTCAGATATATGCAATAAGGAACAAAGGGCTAAAGCGGCTGAACTTGCTAATACGTTTAGTTATACTTTTCTTGGCGGAAGCGGTGATTACGATATGATTATGGTATCAAGACTCAAGGTCTATGGCTCCAACTTAAAGGGGGAACGTACGGAACTGCTAAACTGGACTGCTGAAAGTGTTAATATTACTTCGACATACAAGCATACTATTATGGCTGACGACTTGTTATACACCCTTACATATGTTCCATCTTCCACCAGCATTAATCCATCAGATGGAAAGACGATCATTACCAAGTTAACGAAAGCGGGGGCTTTAAAAAATGATAATAACCGCAAAAAAATCATAAATGTCGCTACTTTGTATACAGATGAAAAGTTTATGAGCGTAGTTGCTAATTTTAATAAAACAAACCCTGATTACCGTGTTGAAGTAAAAGCTTATTCAGATTCGCGCTCTAATCGGGTTGAGGACGATGTCATCAATGCCTTTAATATCGATCTTACTGCCGGATATATACCGGACATGGTATTTCTCGCTCGCAATTCGCCGAACTTAGGTTATGCCGCGAAAGGTTTATTCGCTGACTTAAATAAGTTGATGGATAATGACCCTGATTTTGATAAAAATGATTACTTGACCAATATATTCAAACTACTGGAAGCCAATGGCAAACTTAATTTTGGCACCACCTCATTTAGCATTACTACCTTAATGGGTAGGGTTTCTGAATGGGGTGAGCGATTAAGTTTTACATGGAATGAATACGATGCCTTTTTGGAAGGCCGCCCGGACAATATCCTGCCAATAGGAACCGCTCCGGATTTTGCTTATGACGGACATGCAATTACTAAAGAAGAGTTTCTTTCCACGATGCTGACCCAGAAGATGGGTGATTTTGTCAATTTTGAAACCGGCACCTGTTCTTTTGAAAATTTAAGCTTCACACAATTGCTTAAGAAGACTGACCGTTTTCCGCTTAATCGTGAGGATTATACAGCTCCGATGGATTTTCACTCAAGTAATCCGCCGCTTTTATGGCTGCCTTATTTTTATGCCTTTGATAATATGAGCGGGTTTCATCCGCAGTCAATAAAAGCCAATAGCTTTGGTGAGGAAATAATTTACATCGGAGTCCCAACCGATGAAGTAGTTTCAAACGGTTCTATTTGTAATCCCCGCGACCTTTTCGCGATTTTTGAAAGTGCTAAAGAAAAAGGGGGGGCATGGGAATTTGCTAAATACTTACTGATTGATTTTCAAGAAACCGCCGGAGCGGGATTAATGAGTTCTCTTTCAGGATTTCCGGTGAAAAATTCAGCTTTGGAATTTTTAGTACGCGAGGCTAAAAAGAAGGATACTTACGAGACGTGGGGTGTATTGCCACCGACTGACCGGGAAATTGAGCGGGTTTTAGAGTTGGTTCATTCTTTGGATTACATTAACTTAACTGATGATTTTATTATGAATATCATTATTGAAGAGGCTTACTCCTATTTTACCGGACAGAAAACCCCGGAACAGGTTGCGGTGGTGGTTCAGAACCGGGTCAGTCTTTATCTTAAGGAAATAAACTAAGGATACTTAAAAAAGTGGTGCGATATGAAAACAATAAATTCAAAAGCAAAAAACATATTATGGATTTTATTTGTAACTTTCATTATTTTGATTGCTGGTCTTAATATCTACCAATTATGGAATATAAATTTCGAAAAGGTAGGTCAGCATGATGAAAATTGTGATTGTGAGGAACATGAAAATTATTTAGTACTTAGAAATATAGAGATATTCACAAATGATTTATATCGCACTCATCTTAAAATTACAATTGAAGATATGTTCATGAATGAAGAAAATATAGAAACTGCAAATGCGATAATTTACTTCGATAAAGAACTTATTCAATATTCAATAGAGTTAATATTAAAGGCTAATAATCAAATAAGTGATGAACGAATTATTTTTTTAAAAGATAATTTAAATAAAACGTTTGCAAATGTGGTGCTATATATTAATGGGAAAATAAAGTAAACTTGTTCGTATTCTTATTGAAATGATTTAATAATCCGCAATATCATAAATCAGCCGCTCGGTATCATCCCAACCTAAGCACGGGTCGGTAATTGAGCGCCCGTAAACCCCTTCACCAATCTTTTGATAACCTTCTTCAATATAACTTTCAATCATAACACCCTTAACTAAATCATGAATTTCGGCACTTAGCTTGCGGCTGTGCATTACTTCTTTAACTATCCGGATTTGTTCTTTGTATTGTTTATTGGAATTGTTATGGTTTGAGTCAATAATACAGGCCGGATTAGCCAAGTTTCTTTCATTATATAGATCTAAAAGTAAATGTAAATCTTCGTAATGATAATTAGGGATGCTCTGGCCTAAGTTGTTGACCGCCCCGCGAAGAACGGTATGGGCCAAAGGGTTTCCGGTAGTATTCACTTCCCAGCCGCGATAAACAAAGGAATGGCTTTGCTGAGCAGCATATACCGAATTAAGCATCACGGTAAAGTCGCCGCTGGTAGGATTTTTCATTCCGGCGGGAACATCAAAACCACTGACAGTAAGGCGGTGCTGCTGGTCTTCAACGGAACGTGCCCCAATCGCCACATAAGAAAGAATATCGGAGACATAACGCCAATTCTCCGGATATAGCATTTCATCGGCGGCGGTGAGCCCGGATTCCCTGATTGCCCGGATGTGCATTTCGCGCATTGCGACAAGGCCGGCAAGAAAGTCGGGTTTCTTTTCCGGGTCGGGTTGATGGCTGATGCCCTTGTACCCGTCACCGGTGGTACGCGGCTTATTAGTATAAATACGGGGAATAAGAATTAATTTTTCTTTTACTTTATCATTTATCACGGCGAGGCGGCTGATATAATCGCAGACAGAATCTTCATTGTCGGCCGAGCAAGGGCCAATAATAACAAGAAATTTTTTACTTTTTCCGGTAATAACCTTTTTAATTTCTTCGTCCCGTTCCTGTTTCAGACGGGCCAGATTTTCCGGAAGGGGGTATTCGGTCCGGATGATGTCAGGGGTAGGAAGTTTTTTTATAAATTCAAATGCCATTTAAGTCTCCAATCAAATCTCGTTTTTAGTGTTGAGGCCAGAAAGCATTTTGACCCAGATACTTACGGACTGCTCCGCACTAGTATCTGAATATTATATTATGACAAGTTATCTACGTCAAGTTGCCTTAGTTTATTAAATCATGTATAATATAGCTCGTGAATGATTTATATAAAGTAGAAAAATATGTGGGGAATAGTGATATTATTGTTAGGGTGCCGGGTTCGAAAAGCATTACCAACCGGGCGTTATTACTTGCCGCCCTTTCGGCACAGAGGTGTTTATTGAAAGGGGTTTTGTTTAGTGACGATACTTTCGCAATGCTTGATTGCCTTTTAGTACTTGGTTTCCGGCTTGAGATAAATGAAGCAGAAAAAGAAGTATTAGTATATGGCGGCGGGGGTAAAATACCAAACAATAAGGCGGAGATTAATGTTCGAAGTGCCGGGACGGCAGCGCGGTTTCTTACAGTAGTTTTGGGGGTTTGCGGCGGCGAATATGTTATTAACTCATCGGGGCAGATGAAAAAGCGGCCGATGGCCCCGGTAATAGAGGTTTTGCGTTCTTTGGGCACCCGGGTAGAGTGCCTGGAAAAAGAAGGGTACTTCCCGCTTAAAATTTTGTCAGAATTTGACGGCAAGGACAATTCCCCAATATATAAAGATTTCCCTCTGATTTCCGTTGATACAAATAAAAGCAGTCAATTTGCCAGCGCTTTATTAATGGCTGGAACGGTTGTAAGGCCGGGGCTTACAATCAAGCTTTGCGGCGAACGTACCGGGGGCGCTTATATAAACTTAACGCTTAAGATAATGGCGGAGTTTGGAATTGATGTCAAAAAAGATGATAAAACATATACAATCAGCCATAATAATACTTTCGGCCTTAATGAATATTTAATCGAACCGGATATTTCAGCAGCTTGTTATTTTTATGCAATGGCTCCGCTTCTTAAATCTAAGGTATTGGTAAAAAATGTTTTTAGGGATTCATTACAAGGTGATTTGAAATTCTTATATCTGCTTGAGAAAATGGGATGCAAATTTTATGAAACCGAAGCCGGTATTTGTTTAGACGGAAAAGATTTAGATAATTATAACGGAGCGATAGTAGATATGCAGGATTTTTCCGACCAGGTTTTGACCCTTGCGGCGATTGCCCCTTTTGCCGGTTCGGAAACAAAGATTACCAATGTTGCGCATATCCGCTACCAGGAATCCGACCGGCTTTTAGCCGCGAAAACAGAGTTGCAATTGCTAGGGGTAGATTGTGATTTAATCGAAAATGAAACCGGAATTTTGATAAAACCGTTAGGTTCTGAAACACTTAATAATGATTTTGAAATAGAGACATATGAAGATCACCGAATAGCGATGGCTTTTACGCTGATTGGTTTAAAAACCGGCCGGATTTCGATTAAAAATCCGGGGTGTTCAGCGAAAACATTTGCTGACTATTTTACGGTTATTGATAAAATAGCGCCGCCCGGCAGCGGCGCATTATAAGCATTGTTTACAATTCTTTGTAAAATTGATTTAGACATCTGCGTTGGAGGGCTTAAATGAACCAAAATGAAAAAATCCTTGCTATCGAAAATAATGAAGAATATGAACGTGCAGTTCTTGTCGGGGTGAATACCGGGGATGAGACTGATTTTGATGCTTGCATGAACGAACTGGAAAAGTTGGCCTGCGCAAATCAAATGGAAGTCGTTGGTGTTTTAACCCAAAACATGCCGGAAAAGCACCGTTCATTATATGTCGGCAGCGGAAAAGTCGATGAAATACGCGAAGCGGCCCTGGCCTTAGAAGCAGATATTATCGTTTTTTATGATTCCCTTTCTCCCACCCAATTACGTAACTTGCAGAAAGAGATCGGCCTGCCGGTAATGGACCGCACCGCCTTGATTTTGGATATTTTTGAACAAAGGGCGGAAAGTAGTGAAGCGAAGTTGCAGGTGGAAACAGCCAAACTTCAGTATTTGCTTCCCCGTCTTGTTGGAATGCACGAAGCGTTAACAAGACAGGCCGGGACAAGCGGCAGTAAATCGAGCCGCGGTATTGGTGAGAAAAAGCTGGAACTCGACCGGCGCAAAATCAACCGCCGTCTTGATGAACTAAGGAGAGAGCTAAAAGAAGTCGCCGCCGGCCGTGAAGTGAAGCGCAAGAAGCGGATGGCTTCCCGGCTTCCGTTAGTTTCGCTTGTTGGATATACCAATGCCGGAAAATCAACGATTTTGAATGCAATGGTTGATACTTATATGGAAAACGATGAAAAAAAAGTCTTGGAAAAAGATATGCTTTTTGCGACTTTGGATACGACAATCAGACGGATTGAAACCGGCAATAATCAGGATTTTTTACTTTCAGATACGGTCGGTTTTATCCACCACTTACCCCATAGTTTAGTTAAAGCTTTCCATTCAACACTTGAAGAGGTCAAAAATGCCGACCTGTTGCTTCATGTTATTGATTTTGCCGATGACCAGCATCAAGAGCAGATTAATGATACTATGATGACCTTAAATGAGTTGGGGGCGGCTCATATTCCCATGATTACGATATATAATAAGGCAGATAAATGTATGGAAGACATCCCTTTTAAAATGGATGAAAACCGGATTTATATGTCGGCAAGTAAACGGATAGGTTTGACAGAGTTAGTAGAAATGATATTGGATAAGGTTTATTCCGATTATATTGTGATGGATTTATTGATTCCCTATAGCGAGGGTACTGTTGCTTCGTTTTTTATGGAAAATGCGGAAGTCAAATCCCGTGAGTATTTAGAAGACGGGGTTAGCTTAACGGTAAGGTGTCATAAGGCAGACAAGGAGAAGTACAAAAATTATGAGCGAAAGGCTTAATAAATTCATTGCTGCTGCCGGGGTTTGTTCCCGGCGGGATGCCGACAAGCTAATTACCGCAGGAAAGGTTCTGGTAGGGGGTAAAAAAGCTAACGTTGGAATGATTGTTCAGGATAATGATATTGTTACAGTAAACGGAAAAAGGATTAATAAAAAAACCGAAAAGATAGTCTTGGCATTTTATAAACCAATCGGCGTAACTTGTACGGAAAAAGACCGTTATGCCAAGAAAATAATTAACGATATTTTAAATTACCCTGACCGTTTGGCTTATGCCGGCCGCCTTGACAAAGATTCCGAAGGTTTATTACTGATGACCAATGATGGTTTGTTAATCAGTAAAATGATGCGTGGTTCCAATGCCCATGAGAAAGAATATGAAGTTAAGGTAGATAAAGAAATAACACCTGTTATGATTGAAAAATTAACGGCCGGTATTTTTTTGCCGGAGCTTAATATTACAACTAAACCATGTCAGATTGAAGCTCTGGGAAAGTATACTTTTAGAATTATTTTGACTCAAGGGGTCAACCGTCAGATAAGAAGAATGTGCGAAACATGTAATTACCGGGTTAAGAATTTGAAAAGAATGCGGGTGCTAAATATCAAACTTGCAAATTTGAAACCGGGTGAGTACCGCCGAATTGAAAAAGAAGAGTTGGCATCTTTGTATCATAGTTGCGGTTTGGATTTGAATCCTTAAGCGAAAGCCGATTTATGTCAACCACAAGATTTAGATTAATAACATGTGTTATTGATTTATAAGCCTGCTAAGGCAGGCAGATGGAGTTTAATGGTTTTGAATACTGAAAAAATTTCCCGGATAAGAGAGTTAACCGAAGTACTTTCAGCCGCTGCCCGTGCTTATTATGCCGAGGACCGTGAACTGATGAGTAATTACGAATATGACAAGCTGTATGATGAATTGGAAAGACTTGAGTCAGAAACAGGCTTTATTTTGGCTAACAGCCCGACACAATATGTAGGTTATGAAGCTGTTTTAGAACTGCCAAAAGAGGCGCATGAAAAACCGATGCTTTCACTGGAAAAAACAAAAAGCCGTGAAGAGCTTAAAGATTGGCTTAAAAATCAGCGGGGAATTTTGTCATGGAAGCTCGATGGTTTGACGGTTGTTTTGACATACATTGACGGAAAACTTGCAAAAGCTGTCACAAGAGGTAACGGAGAAATTGGGGAGGTAGTTACGAACAACGCAAAGCAATTTTATGGGTTACGTTCGACCATACCGTTCAACGGGGAATTGGTTATCCGGGGTGAGGCAGTCATTTCTTACCGTGATTTTGAAAAAATAAATGCCGCGCTTCCGGAGACGGAAGAGCAGTACAAAAACCCGCGTAATCTTTGCAGCGGTTCAGTCAGGCAACTTAACAATGAAATAACGGCAACGAGGATGGTCAGATTTTTTGCCTTTTCATTAGTTAAAGCTCATGGCCGGGAATTTGCATACCGTAGTGAGCAAATTGAATTTCTAAAAAAATTGGGTTTTGAGGTAGTTGAGCATGAGATAGTGGATCAAGATAACGTTAACTTAATCCTTGAACAATATGAAAAGCAAGTTAAAAAATATCCCATCCCTTCTGATGGTTTGGTGGTTAGCTATGATGATATTGAATATAGTGAAAGTCTTGGGGCGACAGCAAAATTTCCCCGTGACTCGATTGCTTTTAAATGGGAAGATGAAAAGCGCGAAACAGTTCTTAAAGAAATTGAGTGGAGCCCGAGCCGGACTGGTTTGATTAACCCGGTTGCGATATTTGAGCCGGTCGAATTAGAAGGGACAACGGTCAGCCGCGCTTCGGTTCACAATATTAGTATTTTGCGAAATTTGAAGCTTGGAATCGGCGACCGGATTACGGTTTACAAAGCAAATATGATAATCCCCCAGATAGCCGAAAATTTGACTGGTTCCGATACGGTAGAAGTACCGGATGACTGTCCGGCTTGCGGTAAGGCGACAAAGATTAACAGTGTGAATGAAGTTAAGTCGCTATATTGTCAAAATCCCGATTGCGGGGTCAAAAAAATAAAATCCTTTACCTTGCTTGTGAGCCGTAATGCCCTGGATATTGCCGGGATAAGTGAAGCAACTTTGGAAAAATTTATTAGCAAAGGCTTTATCCGCACCTATGCCGATTTATTTCATTTAGAGAAATACCGGGATGAAATCATTTCGCTGGATGGTTTCGGGGAAAAATCGTATGAAAATATCCAGAAAAGCGTTAAGGCATCCCGCCAGACTACTTTACCCCGTTTGATTTATGGATTGGGTATTGCCAATATTGGGGCGGCAAATGCGAAAATGTTATGCCGTGAGTTTGGTTACGATATCACAAAACTGCGTAATGCTACAAGTGAAGAACTTAGTAATGTTGAAGGCATCGGCGAAATAATTGCCGCCTCATGGCGTGATTACTTCAATGAAGAAAAATACAATGATGATTTCGACAAACTTCTCGCCGAACTTACAATTGAAACTATAACGCCGGCAGATATTTCACAAAACCTTAACGGATTAAACTTTGTGATAACCGGAACTTTAAATAAATATAGCCGTAATGAATTAAAAGAAGAAATTGAAAAACGCGGCGGCAAAGTAACCGGTTCAGTCACAACAAAAACTGCGGCCCTAATCAATAATGATAATACCTCCAACTCATCGAAAAATAAAACCGCTAAAGAGTTGGGGGTTGTGATTATAACGGAAGAGGAATTTTTAAAGAATTATTTTAATTAAGGCCTTCTATAAGTAAGGAAGATAAAAGCAACTCGCAGGAACCTTAGGCGCCTTCATCCCGGGATGAAACTTTTTTACACCGATTAGACCGTAGCGGAAGCATGTTAACTAAGGCCTTCTATGAGTAAGGAAGATAAAAGCAACTCGCAGGAACCTTAGGCCGCCTTCTTCCCGAAATGAAATTTATATTTTACACCAATTAGGCCGTAGTGACGAAGAGTGCTTATTATCTCCCTTACGGACTAACCATTATAACATTACAGGAGAGAAACCATGCCCATCAAAATCCAAAGCGAACTACCAGCCAAAGGCATCCTTGAAAATGAAAATATTTTCGTTATGGACGAGCTGCGTGCTGTCACCCAGGATATCCGCCCCTTACAGATTTGCATCCTGAATTTGATGCCGGTAAAACAAGACACCGAGCTGCAACTATTACGCGAATTGTCAAATACCCCATTGCAAATAGATGTAACCTTTATGAAAATTGACAGCCATATTTCATTAAATACTTCCGGAAGTCACTTGAACAAATTTTATGATACATATGAAAATTTGAAAGAACGAAAATTTGACGGCCTGATTATCACCGGCGCCCCCGTTGAGCAAATTGATTTCGAAGAAGTTGATTACTGGCCTGAACTATGTATGATAATGGAATGGTCGAAAGAGAACGTGACCTCGACTTTTCATATCTGCTGGGGTGCCCAGGCGGCCCTTTATTATCATCATGGGATTGAAAAAAAATTGTTACCGGAAAAATTGTCCGGTATCTATGAGCATGAATTAATCCATCGTAAAGTCCCTTTAGTCCGCGGTTTTGATGATTTATTTATGGTCCCTCACAGCCGTTATACAATCAGTGATGAAGAAGCAATCAATCAATGTGAAGATATCAAGGTCTTGGCAAAGTCGAAAGAAGCAGGTATTTATCTATGCAAAGTTAGTGAAGGGAAACAGGTTTACGTCTTTGGCCACCCTGAATATGACCGGCTGACCCTCCATAATGAATATATCCGTGACAAGAATAAAGGCCTATCCATTCAAATTCCGCACAATTATTATCCCAAGAACGACAGTACCAGAAAACCGGATTTGCAATGGCGTTCACATAGTAATAATCTTTACAGTAACTGGATTAATTATTATGTTTATCAGCAAACGCCATATGTACTTTAGTATAATAAAGCTTGCGTTAATTCATTGATTTTTTGCGCAAAACATGGTATGATGTCGTTAAGACATTATATCAGCGCGGTTTTTGTGCGCATCCGCCGGAGGCTCATGATTTCTTTAGAAATCATGATATAGTATGCTAAGGCACAGTACAGTTTCCTAAAGATTAAGATTTTTTCATAAAATGCACAACTTTACATAAGTCTTCTTAGTCATGAAAATTCAGTTTACAAAGGAGTTTGTAATGAAAAATTTTCTCAATGATTGGAATTTTTTTACACTGAGTAAGGAAGAGTATCAACAAAGCATGAATGAGATATTTAAAAATAATCTTTATTCATTGCATCTGGTTAACCGTGTCGTTATGGTTCTTGCATTATGTTTTGCTTTTGTCCCAATTGTAATTGAACAAAATTATCCCCGCGGCGCTGTATATATTTCAACAGCAATAATCGCCGCGGTTTTTGCATTGATTGTGAGATGGAAATCAAAGCAATCTAAAAGTAAGCATCTAATTAGCAAATCATTTATATATACGATGATAGTACTTTATTACATAAATATCGTTACGTTCGGATTATGGCTGGGGGTTTGGTCAAACCGGGACGGGGCGGCCGTAACATTTATGTGTTTGATGATTTGCGCTTTTTTCCTTTTTATCTGTCCGATAAAATTTAGTTTTTGGATGACAGTCGGGGCAATGGTAGTCTTTAGTATTTCAACTTTTCTTTATAAAGAAACTTCTTTGTGGGTACTTGATATTATTAATGTTCTGATGGCCGGCTGCTTAGGTATGATTGTCACCTGGGAAATTACGCGGCTTCGGGTGATTTCGGCGACTACGGTTAACCGGGCTAAAGTTGCATCACGCCGCTCGGTTATTCTGGGGATGTCACTGCTGGCAGAAGGAAGGGACGAAGATACCGGAAGCCATATCAGCCGCATTCAGCAATATACGGAAATTTTAGCTAGAAAAGTTCATGAAAATGATAGTGAGAAACTCTCACAAGAGGAAATGGAACAGGTTATTCTTTACTCGCCTTTGCATGATATTGGCAAAGTCAGTATTCCTGATTCAATTTTGCTGAAACCGGGGAAATTAACAGCCGAAGAGTTTGATGCGATGAAAGGTCATACTTCTTTTGGCGGTGATGTCTTAACGCAAACAGAGCATCAAATGGTGACAGATACTGAAACAATCCGGGTTGCGATTGAAATCGCAAAATATCACCATGAAAAATTTGATGGCTCCGGTTATCCGGAGGGGCTGAAAGGTAATTCAATTCCGGTTTCCGCACAAATAGTTGCGCTGGCTGATATTTATGATGCCCTTACCAGCAAACGTATATATAAAGATGCCTTCGAACATGAGCTTGCCTGCGATATTATTTTGAATGGGGATGGCCGCACCGAACCGCAGCATTTTAGTCCGGACGTTTTAAATGCTTTTGCCCAAACTATTGATATTTTCCGTGAAATAAATGAAAATAGAGATAATTGCGAAGCCCCGTTATTTGAACGCAAACTCTAAATATCTTCTAATGATTCATCGGGAACCAAAGAAGCTTCCTCAAGCACCAGTTCGGCATCGCGGTATTTCTTCGCATCAACGAGATATTTTTTGGTGGCAAATATTCCGATAATCGCAACAACACCTAGCAAAATATTAAAGTTTCCTTCGCCAAGAACCACCATTTGCCGGGCAATTACGAATAGCAGGACATCAAGAACCGTTTCCGGGGTATGCTTGATAAGCATTTTGGTAAACTCGATACCGATTACAAGATTAAAGACTAAAGTCAGAATACTTTCAAAGTCCATTGTCATAATAGCTATATTCACATCAATTAATACGAAAACTACGTCAATAAGCTTGATAGTGATGACAGCAAGCAGCAAAAAGGCAATTGCTACTTCAAATAATTTTGAATACTTTTCAAGAAAATTGATTAGATATGCGCTTTTTTCTTTCTTGTTTTTCATAAGTCACTCCGTTACGGTTATTTTCTAGATTGTAACACAAAACCGATCAAAACAAAACCCCTTTTATCTTTTTAGTAGTTGGGGTATAATAAAACGAAGAGATTTTCTAAGCCGGCTAAAAACGACGGCTAAAAAATCTAATACTTCGTTTTGGGAAGAGTTTAACTAAAGCGTTGGGCAAAGACCAGATATCAAGGATAAACTAGACTTCATTTAAGGAGAGAAGATATGTACATAGGAGTAGATGTAGGCGGTACGAATTTGGTCGCCGGTGTGGTTAATAAAAAAGGCGAGATTCTTGCGAAAGCAAAATGTCCGACGGTTATTGATAAAGGTGCGGATAAAGTAATTGATGATATCAAAACCATTATCGCACAAGCATGTAAAAATGCCGGTTTGGATGAAAAGGAAATTATTTCAATTGGGATTGGAATTCCCGGCCCGATTGATAATAGTACCGGTGAAGTAATTTTTGCGGCTAATCTGCCCTTTAACCGTACTCCGCTAACGGCAATTATCAAAGAAAAATGGGATGTCGGAGTCCACTTATTGAATGATGCCGATGCGGCGGCTTTTGGTGAGGCATATGCCGGAAGTGCCAAGGGTTGTATGCACATGGTATTGATTACATTAGGGACCGGGCTTGGCGGCGGTATAGTTATTGATGGAAAAATAAGTACCGGTTTTAATAATATCGGCGGTGAAATAGGGCATGTCATTGTTGAACATAACGGACGGGCATGTAACTGCGGGCGTAAGGGGTGTTGGGAAAAATATGCCTCGGCGAGCGGTTTGATTGCCCTTACCAAAGAACAAATGGAGCGGGACACAGAAAGTGCGATGTGGCGGATTGCCCCTGAACTTGACAAAGTAGATGGGCGGACAGCCTTTCTTGCTGCCCGTGAAGGGGATGCTTCCGGAAAAGCGGTGGTTGCGCTTTATCTTGAATATCTGGCCAGCGGGCTTAGTAATGTTATTAATATTTTCCAGCCGGAAGTGGTTTGTATCGGCGGCGGAGTATGCAATGAGGGGGATGCCTTACTACTTCCAATCAAAGAAATGGTCGCAAAAACTACATTCCGCCATCCAACACGCAATACGGAAATAAGGATTGCTTCCCTCGGTAACGATGCCGGCATTATCGGCGCGGCGCTCGCGGGTGTCTAATAATAACGCAAGGCAATAAACTCTCTCCGTTGCTGCGGTCTAAATGGTACTAATTTACGTTCTATCCCGGGGAGAAGGCGACCTAAGGCAACTGCGAGATGTTTTTGCCTTGCTTTTTACCTTACCCTCGGCAGGGCCGCTGCCGCAACACTTTGACCAACCCGGCGGTTTTTCTCATCGGGAAGATGTAAGTTGATACCCTTTATCCCGGGATAATCATCGCACAGTACGGCTTCGGCAGTTGCGATGATAAGGTCGCCGCCGGCACCGGACATAACCCGCCCTAATAAAAGGACATGATGCAAATCATAGATATCCCGCCACAAAGCTAAGGCATGGCCAAGATAACAGCCGATACTTTCATAAATCCCGGCGGTTTTTTCAATGGGTAAATCCTGAACAAATTTTAGTTTTTCAGCCGGGGTAGCAGCGGAAGGAAGAGTGATTCCGGCGTAAGGGGCAAGTAAAGCAACAGCATCTTGCGATATATATTTGACCCCGCAGCCAAGATCACCGGACCATTCATCCCAGGCCCCGTTTTCTTTGCCGTCAACCGGGGCAAAAGCAAGTTCATTAAGGCGGCCGGTGATATTACCGTTTTTATCAATATAACCGGCAGCAAGACTTGTACCCATCGCAATACCCAGGATATTTGTGTCGTTTAAGCTCATCGCACCGGCAAGGGCGGAGACATCACCATCATTAGCAACAACAACCGGGACATCACCAATTTCTTTTGCGGCATTCAAATAAATATTTTTGACAACCCGCTGGAAATCATCAGCTTGAACCTGCCGGAATAATGAAGCAACCATCGTCCGGTTATTGACATAAATCCCGGCGGAAGAAATACCAATCGCATCAACGCGCGGCATTTTAGCCGCCGCTGTTTTCAATGCGGTAACGATTTCATTATAATGATAATCCGGGTCGGCCGTAATTTTCGGATGCCAGATAGTTTCTTCGCTGTAAACAGCTTCACCATCAATAACCGCCGATACTTTGCGGTCACTGCCCCCGGCATCAAAACCAATCCGGCAGCCGCTTAAATCACGGCTTAAGGAAACCGGAGTTTCACTGCTTTCTGGTTTTTCTTCATAAGCGAGGTTTACAACTTCGAATTTGCTTTCATAAACATTACTCATAAAGTCAGCATCAAATTCGCGCTTGCCGCCGGTGTTGTATATACTTTTGATAAAACCGGCGATTTTTTCATTGCCGCAGATAGTGATACGGAAACCGCCGACTGCCCAAAGTAATAATTTCACCAAACGTTCGATATAGAACTCGTCGGCACTATCATGATTGCCGTCATTGATTATTTTTGTATCATAAACGAATCTTTGTGAATTTTCGCGCTCAATCGCGATCGCAAGAGGCTCATAAGCCAGCTTCAAATATTCGCGGTTGAAAGCAGCAATTGCGATAAAATCATTATCCAGCGGCGGGATATGCTTAACCGCTAATTCGATATTTTTAAAAATCATATATTACCTCCGTATATATGTAGAATCAGCAGGAAAACAAGCGACCGCGGAGCGGGCATTTGTTTTCACCTGATTCGTCAACGATAGACCGAAGGTCTAGAGTTGTTGTAAATTTTAGTGCAGCTTAGAATCAGCAGGAAAACAAGCGACCGCGGAGCGGGCATTTGTTTTCACCTGATTCGTCAACGATAGACCGAAGGTCTAGAGTTGTTGTAAATTTTAATGCAGCTTAGAATCAGCAGGAAAACAACAATCGCGGAGCGGGCATTTGTTTTCACCTGATTCGTCAACGATAGGGTCTAGAGTTGTTGTGAATTTTGATGTAACCTTAATATAGCATAAAAAAATTATTTCCGCAAAAGGAGAACTTGCGTACATGAAAAAATCTTCTTACCAAGCAATAATTATTTTTCTGATGTTGTGCCTTTTAATAACAGGTGTTATTATTGCAGTATTAGTAACGCAAAGCGGTGAAAGGCAGAATTTTCACGATGGTCAAATTGAAGCGGTAGATGAGCAACAATCATCAGAACCAGAACAAACGCTTCCGGAACCTGCCCCTGAACCCATTCCGGCTCCGGAGCCGCGTTTTTATATCGCGCTGGGAGATTCGATTTCGGAAGGTTATGGAGTCAGCGAGACGGATAGATATCCCGACTTGCTATTTGCGTTACTCAAAGAGGATGACTTAGTAAATAAATACAAAAATCTTAGTATAACCGGCTTTACCACCGGCATGCTTCTGGCTCAACTTGAGAATCTAAGCGGAGAGGACTTGGGAGCTCTTCAAAATGCCCATATTATTTCGCTTAATATCGGCGGAAATAATATTCTTAAACCTTTAATTAATTATCTTCCGGATTTTCAGGAAATAATCGATATGATTGCCGAAGTCGGCAGTATCGCCGGTGATGCAATGGGCTTAGCAGCAAAAATAGATGAATTAAATGCGGAGTTAAATAGTATTTCAAATAATTTCACTATTTCTGACCTTTTACGGGTCGGGGAATTTTTGCAAAGGGCAACCGCTATATTTAATGAATCAATTGAAATGTTTGGGCAGATGAATGAACTGAATATTAATAACCCGCTTGCGGTTTTATCCGGGCCCCTTCCGCCGGAGCTTGAGGCCAAGATGGAGAAAGGGATAACTGATTTCACGACTGAATTTGCTGAAATTATTACCTTGCTTAACGAAAATGCCCCGAATGCGGTGATAATAGTTAATACTCTTTATAATCCGATTCCTGAAGAAGTGCTTGGGTTAAAGTTAGAGCTGTCCGGACAGGCGGAGACTTATACACGAATAATAAATGAGATTATTTTCACCCGGCAATATGAAGAAAATTATTTAATCGCTGATGTATATAATACCTTTGCAAATATAGCTGCTTTAAGTGAAGTTATGAATTATCACCTTGATTTGGCACAGATGAACCTGAATTTCGATATCATTCATCCGAATGTTTCAGGACATAGAAAAATAGCAGAGCTTAATTATGAAGTACTGAAATATTAATATTCTAAGAAGATGTTCGGGATGGGGAAAATGTCAAAAAGGTCAAAAAGCAAAATATATGCTTGTATTAAAACAGTATTTATGATAAAATTATGCTGAGAATTTAAGTGAATAGAGTGTACCACCTGATGGGGCTGGAACCCCACCAGGCAAGGATGGCAAGACCCTGCCACACAATACAGATTACTCTGCGATACACATTTTCATTATAGTGTAATCATTTTGCATTTACAAGGAAAATGTAATTATCAAAAGATATCTGACCTTTGAATATTAATGAGGTGTTAAGTGTGGACGCATGCTTACACCTCATTTCTTGAATTCTCGCTGAAAATCCGGAAAGGCAGCAATGCCTTTCCGGGTAATTGGTGGGAAGCGGTTTAATAGACTGCGGTGCTTGCCGCGGTCTATTTTACAATAAGGCAAAGGTATAAAATGAAATATTGTGTTATTACGGGTACGGTTCTTCTATTGCTTCTAATAGTTTTTATATCAACTTTCAGCGGAAGAGAAGCAGAAGTAGGAAAAATAATAAAATTTGGCGGGGAAAAATGGCTTGTCCTGGATATAAAAGATGGCAAAGCTTTGCTTTTAAGCGAAAAAATTCTTGAAAACAAGAAATACCACCCACCGGGCGGAGCTGTCACATGGGAAGAAAGTGAAATTAGAAAATACTTAAATGAATTATATTATGAAACAACTTTTACGGCCCGGGAGAGAAATAAAATAGCCGAAAATTATATTACTAACAGCGTTAACCCGCAATGGGATACAGAGGGCGGAAGTAAAACCGTTGATAAGATATTTTTACTTAGTATAAGTGAAGTAGAACACTATTTTGATTTGGGCAGGGAACGGAGTGCAAAATGCCGGAATACCGGCAAATATAACTTATGGTGGCTGCGGTCGCCCGGCGAACTTGCAAATTACGCTGCCCTTGTCCACCGCGGCGGTTATATCAGCGTACATGGCCAAAGTGTCTGCAGCACCGCCGGCATCCGCCCGGCTCTGTGGGTATATTTCTAAAAAAGCATCGGCAAGCCGGGCAAAACATTCGCAGAGCATTTGAATACAAAAAAAAGTAAGACAAGACAGACAAAAATATCTCGCAGAGCGTTTGAATACAAAGAAAAAAGTAGATAGGATTGTAAATTTAAAAAGCAAGAAAGGTAAAAACAACTCGCAGGAACCTTAGGCCGCCTTCTTCCCGAGATAAAACTTATAATTTACACCGATTAGGCCGTAGTGACGGAGAGTGTTTATTACCGGGCTTGCTTTTTCAACTTAAATAGATATAAATATAAAAAAATAAGGCAATTAATGCCTTTATTTTTTTGCAAAAAAACTACTTGACATGACGTAGTAGTCAATGCTATGATAACTACATCGTCAGACGTAGTACCGAATTACTCAAAGGAGGTGAAATATTGGATAATGCAACTATCTCAAGCGATGTAATACGCGGTTACATCGATGTGATGATTTTGAGAATACTTTATGAAGGTGATTCATATGGTTATGAAATATCCAAAAAAATTACGGATATTTCCGATAATAGCTACACAATGAAAGAAACGACCTTATACTCGGCATTTTCCCGCCTGGAGAAACTCGGCTTTCTTCATTCGTACCCCGGTTCTTATTCCGGCGGCCGGGAACGCACCTATTACAATTTAACCAACGAAGGACGTGCGCATTACTGCTGGAAATGCAAGGAATGGGCATTAACAAAAAATTTAGTCAAAAAATTTATTTTAAGTGAGGAGGATTTGAATGGATACAATTAAAACATATCTCGATAATATTTTTGCCGCCTTTCCGCAAAATGAAAAGTTATGGAAATTAAAAAATGAAATGCAAGCCGACATGATTGAGAAATATCAAGAACTCAAAAATGAGGGTAAAAGCGAACATGAAGCCGTTGGCAGCGTTATTGCCAATTTCGGCAGCATTGAAGAAATCATCGGCGAACTTGGAATTGAAAAAAATGAAACCATAACCTCAGATGAGCGCATTTTAATATCAAATGAAAAAGCAAAAGAATACTTGAGCGAGATTAAGAAAAGCAGTATTTGGATTGGCGCAGGGGTTTGGCTGATTCTGATAGGAGTAAGTATTACCAATTTTTTATCAAACAATTCTTTTGGGTTTGCTTGGGCAAAATTGGATGCTTTTGGAGCTTTGATATTTTTTAGTTTTATTGCGGTAGCGGTGATATTCTTTATTGTAAATGGCATTCGGATGGGTAAATATGAGGATTATGTTGCGAAAGGTGTCCGCTTGGATTTCCGGACACAAACTGAAATAACGAATCAAAGTGAACGTTTTAATACCCGTTATACGATCCATATCGCCGGTGGTGTGGCTATGATTTTATTAGGTGTAGGCTCTTTTACGATTATTGATGAGTTTCGTTTTGAAAATATGGCAACAACAATTTTCCTAATGATAATTGGGTTTGCAGTATTTTTGTTTATCACTGCCGGTATGATAAAAGGGGCATATGATTTGCTTTTAACTAAAGGGGAACACAAAAATAAGGCTGGTTTCAATAAAGCGGGAAAAATTATTGGTACGCTTGCCTGTGTCTATTGGCCGATGGCGACAATCGTATATCTGATTTGGAGTTTCGTTGGCGAAGCCTGGACAATCAGTTGGTTAGTATGGCCGGTATCGGGAATTTTGTTCGGGGCAATAGCCGGCGGGGTTGGTGCTTGGTACAGTCAGGAAAAATAATAAGGTAAATAAATTATGTTTTTTTCTTGTCGGGTAAAAATACTCATGCTATACTAGGATGAAGAGATTTTCTAAGTTTGCGTTCATTGGAACGCAAACAAAGAAAATCCAGCCCCCTTCGCGGGCACTCTTCATACAGGAAGAACGCAAAAACGCGTTCTTTATAGCTTATTTGAGTCGAATCTAACAAGAAAGAGGCCCTCTTGAAAATCCCTAATATTAACTCTGCTATCTATGAAATCATCGAAAACCGTCCGGTCAGCGACCTGAAATCCCAGGGATTGCTGCTACGCCACCGAAAAACCGGGGCGCGTGTTACCCTACTTTTAAATGATGACGAAAACAAAGTCTTCTATATCGCTTTCCGCACCCCGCCGGCCGATTCGACCGGGGTTGCCCACATTTTGGAACATTGTGTTCTTTGCGGTTCGGAAAAATTTCCGGTAAAGGACCCTTTTATCGAATTAGTAAAAGGTTCACTTAATACATTTTTAAACGCAATGACTTATCCCGACAAAACTGTTTATCCGGTTGCGAGCTGCAATGCGAAAGATTTCGCCAATCTGATGCACGTTTATCTTGATGCCGTTTTTTATCCTAATATTTACAAAGAAAAAAAGATTTTCATGCAGGAAGGCTGGCATTATGTGTTGGAAAATGAAAATGACCCGATTTCCTTGAATGGTGTTGTATACAATGAAATGAAAGGGGCTTTTTCGACTCCTGATGATGTTGTTGAGAAAGAAATAACGGCGGCCCTTTACCCTAACGGCACCTATGGCCTTGAATCCGGCGGGGACCCCGACGTTATCCCCAGCCTGACCTATGAACAGTTTTTGGATTTTCACAGTCGTTTTTATCATCCCTCGAATAGTTTCATTTATTTGTACGGTGATGTTGATGTTGAAGAACGGCTTAAATTCCTCGACGAACAGTATTTATCCCGTTTTGAACGTCTTTTAATTGATTCGACCATCGTCCATCAGGAAAGTTTTAAAGAACCCGTTTATCTAAGCAAAAAATATCCGGTGCTTGAAGATGACGATACCGGGGAAAGTACGTATCTTACTTATAATACCGCTTTAAATATCGGGGTAAACGAACGGCTTTATCTTGCCTTTCAAATTCTTGATTATGCGCTTTGTTCTGCGCAGGGGGCGGCTTTAAAACAAGCACTTTTAGACAAACGTTTGGGTAAAGATATCTCAAGCATCATGGAAATGGGCATTAGCCAGCCATTTTTTAGTGTCATTGCCAAGGATGCGAAAAGTGAAAACGAAGCAGAGTTTATTGAGACAATTATCAATACATTGACCAGATTGGCCAATGACGGCCTTGATAAAAAAGCCCTGAGAGCCGGTTTAAATTTGTATGAGTTCCGTTATCGTGAAGCAGATTTCGGCGCTTATCCTAAGGGTTTGATTTATGGTTTGCAAGCTTTGGACAGTTGGATTTATGACGAAAGTAAACCGTTTGTTTATTTGGAAGTTTTGGATACGTTTGCTTCATTGAAAGCCGATATCGAGACGGATTTTTTTGAAAGCCTTATCCAAAAATATTTACTTGATAATCCTCACAAAACGATAATGAAAATCGAGCCGGTTATTGGCCTTACCGCAAAAAATGATGAAAAACTGGCAAACAAATTGAAGATTTACAAAGAGACTCTTAATCCGGAAGAAATTAGTAACCTAATGAGAAGTGCCGAAGAATTGGCGATTTATCAAGAGGAACCAAGTTCTCCGGAAGATTTGCTGAAAATCCCAATGTTAAACCGCGAAGATATCCGTAAAGAAGCACATGATTTTATCAATGAAGTGCGCAAAGCCGGCGATACAACGATTTTATTCCACAATATATTTACAAATGGCATTGGTTATTTGCGTTTTGTTTTTGATATTACTAAAATCCCGGCGGATTTGTTCCCTTATTTAGGCATTCTGAAATCAACCCTTGCTTTAGTTGATACGGAAAACTATGCTTTCGCCGATTTGTTTAATGAAATAAATATTCATACCGGCGGTATTATTCCGTCAATTACTACTTATGTAAATGCGAATAAGCTTACTGAATACAAAGCAAACCTGGAAATAAGTGTGAAGGTTTTATATGAAAATATTAATAAAGCTTTTGCCTTAATTAATGAAATTGTAACAAAATCAAAATTTGATGATAGTAAAAGAATATATGAAATTATCGCCGAGATGAAGTCAAAAATGGAAGCATCAATGCAAAGCAGCGGCCATAGCCTTGCGGCTTTGCGGGCATTATCATATTTCAGTGAAACCGCCGCCCTTGCTGATGGAATGAGTGGAATTAAGCAATACCGGCTGCTGGTTGATCTGCTGGAAAACTTTGATGAAAAAAAATTAGAACTTAGCCATAAACTAGCAACTCTCGCGACGTATCTATTTAGAGCGGAAAATTTGCTGATTGATTATACAGCTTGCGAAGATGGTTATATCATCGGAGAAGAAGTCCAAAACTTCGCCGGAAGCTTATATGAAACTCCGCTTGAAGTTGGTAGCTATCAATATGAAGCAAAGAAGTTAAATGAAGGTTTCATGACCGCAGGGCAGGTTCAGTATGTCTGCCGGGCCGGGAATTTCATCACCGCAGGATTACCTTATACCGGCGCGCTAAAGGTACTCAAAGTGATGATGGGTTATGAATATCTGTGGACACAAGTCAGGGTCCTTGGTGGTGCTTACGGCTGTATGTGTAACTTTACGAAAACCGGCGACAGCTTTTTTGTCTCATATCGTGACCCGCACCTTGCGCGGACGAATGAGGTTTTTGAACAGGCGGCAAAATTTATCCGCGAATACCAATCTGATGAGCGGGCAATTACGCAATTCGTAATCGGCGCGGTTGGCGACCTTGATACACCGATGAACCCGGCGGCGAAGGGGGCATATTCGATGACGGCTTATATGAGCGGGATTACCTTCGAAAGAATCCAGAAGGAGCGTGATGAACTGCTTTTAGCCGACCTGGAAACAATCCGCGGTTTAGCCCGCTATGTTGAAGCATTTATCGGTTATGAGTGCTTGTGTGTCGTTGGGGCGGAAGAGAAAATTAAAGAAAATAAGGCAATGTTTAAAACGATAATGCCCTTGTTGGCATGATTTGTTCAACGTGTGACATCTCTGCGCTTCACCCTGCCCGGCAAGCTGGGTTTAGACAATTTATTCAAGGAGGAAAATTATGAAAAAATATTTAATCAGTGTATTAATTATAATAACAAGTGTTATTTTTATTGCCTGTGGTACGGCTGCAAATACCAGTATGAGAGAATCTTATGATATGGCATATATGGCCCCGGCTACAGAAATGTATATGGGCGCAGTTGAGATGGATTATATTAATGATGCAATTTATAATGAAATTAGTGTTGATGGCGGTGGTATTACCCGGGCC
>Ga0131853_10002046_pt1 | contig 36153 bp, 21 predicted proteins | sample TergutLab28metaG_FD_92764 | JGI IMG/M metagenome (GOLD analysis project Ga0131853, IMG submission 92764) | Labiotermes labralis P1 segment gut microbial communities from Petit-Saut dam, French Guiana - Lab288 P1 (version 2) (version 2) | ecosystem: Host-associated > Arthropoda: Insects >... | reverse complement strand
TTTGTTTGTTTGTTTGTGTGTTATAATTCGTGGAAAAATGCTAAAAAGAGTCATACAAACAACACGTTCAAGACAGAACTGTGCATTGTGTGATGATATAATAATTTAACGGTGAGTGTATATTTACTATGTATTTGTATTGGAAACCACTATTTTATTAGATCATGACTTGTTTTGTGTCCTTGGCTTGTCTTATGGATGATCCCTGGAATGTAAATAAATTATGTTCTGTAGTTTCACAAAAGATATTTGCAGTAAGTCAGTTGCCGTAGAGTTTCTTATTGCATTTTTGTATCAAATCTAGAATAGTAAGCAGATGGTTGTGACAGTAGTTTACAAACATGTTGACAGCCACAACTCCCAAAGAGGTACGAATGCATCTGATAAACTCGTTGCAGCACATACAAGTAATGACATGAAAGGGAGAAAAGAATTCAGACCACCTACAGTACTGTTTTCCTTCCTGTCATGTCCCCCTGCATCTCATCATGTCTTGCTTTCAGTGCACATCTGGAATCAGTTTTATATCGGCTGCATAAACAGTGCAGTAAAGCAAGGTGAACAGATCCATTCTTATTTTCTTGCATTGTTACTTTGTACGAATTACAAATCATAATTTATTAAAAAAACCAACACAGTACTTACTTACTCCATGGTGCACAGTCCTTCTTGAGAAGCTAACTGGTTTGCAGCTAGTCAAGAAATTCCCCGCATTTCATGGAACCTGAAGGTTCATTACCGTACTCACAAGCGTCCGCCACCTGTCTTTATCCTGGGCCAGCCCAATCCAGTCCATATACCCACATCCCTCCTCCTGGAGATCCAACCTAATAATATCCTCCCATCTACGCCTCGGTCTCCCCAGTGGTCTCTTTCCCTCCGGTTTCCTCACCAAGACCCTATACACCCCCCTCTCCTCACCCATACGCGCCACATGCACAGCCCATCTCATTCTTCTCGATTTTATCGCCCGCACGACATTGGGTGAGGAGTACAGATCATTTAGCTCCCCGTTATGCAATCTCCTCCATTCCCCCGTTACCTCGTCCCTCCAAGGTCCAAATATTCTCCTCAACACCATGTTCTCAAACACCCTCAGCTTCCTTTCCTCCCGCAATGTCAGTGACCAAGTTTCACACCCATACAAAATAACAGGCAAAATTATAGTTCTTTATATCTTGATCTTTAACTTTTTGGATAGCAACCTCCAAGTCAGTGCAATATTACATCCCTCTTACCCGTACGTGTGCCAATATACCTCAAATTACTTGATACACATCACAGGACTTCACAAGTAAAATTTTTGATTTGAAACACACTTAAAAACACTTGCACGCCTGTACAATGCATCTCTCAACCACTCAAACCACACACCAAATGGCGATGACGCGCACAGATTAATGCCATCATCACGGATTAGAGACAAGTCATTCAGGTCTCAGACATGAGCTACCGTGCGTATGTGCAAAATAAAAATCGATAATATAAATTTCCCAGTACGTCCCACAGCAAAATTTCTCACTCAACATGGATGATGAATCTGTAATGGTTACTCATTGACAAGAGAGGCAGACCGTTTATGGCCAATATCGCTTAAGTCATCTGTGCAACGAAGTTGCCAACACCGACGAATAGCTAATTTGTGGGCAGTACCACGATGATCGGTGGTAGAGGCCAGTTGAAATGTAATGGCAGACGTGCAGAAACCAGATGTCTTTCGGCGAAACGGACGAGTCCATTAAAATCAGCGTGGAGGGGGGGCAGTTCAATCGACTACTGGCAGCCATGGTGTGCGAATCACCTTTTACTGTTGGTAGTAAGGCTGGATACACCACGTTCCGAGGTAGTGTGAAGGGTACTGGGTACCCACTCAATTCACCAGTTTCCCCTTCACTTCCCCTCCCGGCCGTCACCGTTTGTCATAACATTTCAACTGGAGTCTACCAATGGTCAGTACTCCACAGGGCCGATCTTTTTGGTACCCCTTAAACCCACATGACAGGCAGTCTGTAACAACTTCTGTAGCCATGTGTAGGGAATGTGGCATGTGGTGCTAGCCCTCTCTGGACCACACTGCAATTCGTAAGTGCATCAAGAATATTTCTTTGCAGGGGCAGCCTGACCCTGAAGCTATGTATACTTTTTGATGTTACAAACTGTTATGAGAACCATGCCCAATTATCTGAGCTGATATCTTGGTAGGTTACAGGAGAAAATTAAAACTGGGAAAGAAAAAATCTACAAAGTTTTTATTGTATTCTTCAATATTCCAACATACCAGACATCAAGTGATTTCAGCTGAAGTGTAAATCACATAAAAGCTTTGATGTCAAGGTGCCTACCAAACCAAAGTTTATTAAATTTCACTTTAGGGGGAGGGGTTGTAGTCTAGCACCCTCCCACCCACCCCTTGGGAGCACCAATGTTGCAATTCCTATACACACCTGGACAGGTCCTTAAGGCTCCAGGAGGTTAAGGTTCCCAGAATTTCTAGACAATTAGCACATGAAGGCTGCAAGGTTGTCAGCCCAATGCAATGGCTGCCATTATACCCTCCAGGAGAGAGCCGATACTTCTGTCCATTGGACGCTGAGTTGACCCCATGGCCACAGAAGGATTAAGTCAATGAAACAATTTGCACATGTGCACACAAACACACACACATCCCCAAACTACACCTGGTTATGAGTACGGAAAAGAAAAGTTTATTTAAACATATATTTTACTGTTTACCACAGTAATGAAACACAACTCGCATGAACAATATCTTGACCAAATATCACCACCCCCCCCTCCCCCAAAGGAAATTTATCATCTTAGGGCACTTAATTCCGACGAATGATATGCCAAGTCATGTCTAGACCCACTACCAACCATTAAGTGCTCACATCTATCACTGACTGTTACATAACCAGGCATCTTAAAATTATCAGTAGTAACTATTACAGATGCCAATGGAACAAAACAGGTTATTACTTGGCAGTATCTCAATCAAATGGAGTTAGACTGGTCATGATTGCATTCCTGGTATGACTGTTGTTAATTATTTTAAATGTTTCATGGACACAACTGAAGCCTTGTACCAACAACCACCAAAAGATCAGTTAAAGTAATGTCAACAGTGAAATTACAATAATTCAATCAACTCTGATTATTCATCATTGTCAACATTAAACAAGTACAACCACAACTACAAATCAAAATAAATTTTGGCAGTAGCATTTTATCCAACGATTAAACTTCTAATTATTCATGTCACAGCCTCATTTGTACAGAACATGAATAACAGATAATGTGTTAAGTTTGTTGTAAAAGTTTATTACATGTCACATACCCACCACAATAAATTCATTTAATTTTATGTGACAAGGGGATGTACATTTGGAATGTCTCAGATGAAGTGTCAGTTCTTCACATAATACTGTAGTTACACTTTGATGGTGAGGTACTTTGGAACATCCAACACCTTAAACTCCAGTGTGCAGATGTACTTAATAATTTAGCAGAAACAAGGCCAGACCAACTACATTTACAGGGTTCGGAAACACACAGCATAGCTCATGATCAGAATGACAGTGAGAGAAGAAATAAATTGTGGTAATTTCCCCAGTAGTCTCAAAATATCAAGATACCATAAGAAGAAATCAATGACAAAATTGGCTTGGGACCATCCATGAAAAACATGATTTTTCTTGAAATTGGTAACCATTTCAAGAAAAAAATACAGAAAAAGAAAACTATACACATAACCGACATGACGCAAGACATTCTATCAGGCTGTACCTTGTAGATGTGATTAAACAGATCCTGAATTTTGAAACGATTCTCCTGTACACAAAATAATATTCTGGTACTATGAAAGGTACAGTTATTTATAGTCGTTTATAGTGACAGCCCATTAATATGGATGGAGCAGCAGCTCCTAGAAGCTACCCAACTTCTTCAATATGATAATGACAAAAAAATTGACATTAAGAGATGACTTACTAGGTGAAGAGGTACAACAGAATAAACAGAAGTTACACAGTCTTTTGATAATCATAAATATTCAATGAAACATTCTACACTCTGTCAGCATCCTTACTGTGATTAAGAATCCACTCACTGTAACATGTAATACTAAGACAGTGAATACATTCTGTTCTCTATATGTGCATGTAAACATGCACATATAGAGAAGTACAGAGGAGGAAGCCTACGCAAGTCATTAAGATATGGCAGGATGTGTATCTGAGACTCCACATGGGCTCAGATTGCAGCACTAGGGAAACATGAAGGATACAGCATGATTTTGAGGTCTTCACAGTAGTGTTCCTGAAGATTCACATCTTCCAGAATGTTATGCTGTGTCAGGTAAACAGCTGCATGTGCCTAAAATGATTGTATTGCCTTTATGTTCACAGTCAAGCAGTCCAGTGTGGTTTCTGCATTTCCCATCACTCTCCTTGAACATCTTGAAGCTGCAGATGAAGGCACTACAATCCTTTGAAACACTGGAAACTATCTATCCAGTGTCAAAATATGACACTCCAGAAGACCTGAATCTTCTGCTAATGATAAACTTGGGGGAAGGTCATTTGATATCCACTGGTTTAGAGGCTGCAGAGGATACACATTTAATATGGGTTATCCCTGTAACAATGCTGGGAATTGAATCTCACCCATAAGGTCCTTACTGAACCTTACATTGATTAACAAACTGTGTTGTCTTAGACCATGACAGTGACAACAAAATTTTGAAAATCAACTGTAATTCTTACACTAATTATCAGTACTTGAAAACGTACATTATACACACCGTCATGTCCCTGTAACAAGAACACACTTTTAAGTTCAGAACAACCAAAAAAACATAAGTAATTTGTCAAATTATTTGGTAAAACACTACATTACTTATTTAAATGCCGTAATTAGGTACGATTAAGGACAAAAACAAACTGGACATTCTGGAAAGGATGGATGGATGTTCATATATGAAGCTAACAGCACTCACCCCCATTCTGTGAATTGATATTCTCACTTCACTTGAGTTCTGATGTGCCTATGTTACCTTGTAAGACACAGAAAATGAAATAAATTTATGTGGTAATTGCAGTGAAACCTCTCTTATAGTCCATTCTATAAAAAGTCCAACAACAAAAGGGTGGGGGGAAGGAAACATCTCTCAGATGAAACAGTCCAAAATTTGGGCAAATGAATTTCATTCTAAGGAAGTTTCATTCTTAGCATCCCACAGTTACCCTGGTGTTTCACAATCTTCACAAATTCAGATTGTGTTGTGTACATACATTACAAAATCTGAGAATGAAAACTGAATTATAATGTTCAGTTAATTCAGTTTGCCCTTTGGTTTACAGAACAAGGACTACCAAATTAACATCACTCTCAGCAGTAATTTGGTGACTCATCCATAAAACACATGGCCTATAGAGATAGTAACAGCTATCATACCCTTTTAAAAGCAAAGTGAACCTCAGCATTTGTGCTGTACCTTTATTGTGGGTTTTCAACCATTTAAAACGTATGTTTTTCAGTGTAGAGAAGCCTATAATGCTCTAGCACCCACATTACAAAACCTGAACACAGCTCAATTTCCAACTGCACTGGAATGTACATGCATGCTGGTGTCCTGTCAGATTTGGCAGAAAGACCTGTTTCTAAGTAAAATGTTTTAATACAGAAAGTAAAAGTCTCCTAAGTTGTTTTTTAGGCTATTACAGACTGGACAGGTATAATTCCAAATTTGGATCATCTGTAGGATACATCTTTATATCACAAAAAGCTGACTTACAATTTGACTCCAACTGCCATCAGATCAGTTCATCTTACAATGTCAAGAACCTACTTCATGGATCACAGTACAGTTGTTCATATATATTTAAAAAAACGCACAGCCCTAATTCATTATTCTGTAAGTTTTGTTTCCACATAATCTTCAGTATTATCAGTTGTCTTGTTCCACTGCTCGCCTGCCATCCACCATCTGCTTAATTCACCAAGCTACCTGTTCGTCTACTGACTAGACGTCAACATCAGTCAACACAGAGATCACAAATCTAACGTAAATAACGCACAGTAATATAACATGGAATATTACAGTTCAGTGAAAAATGAACCTTCAATTAAAACAGAACTTCTAGTGACACATTATGAAAAACACGTTTTGTTGAGTAACAGTGCTTTTATTCAAGGATGCCAGTAATAGTACGTTCAAGCTGACATCCCTCTTCTACACTATACAGTGTGAAGATCTTATTGAAGGGCTTATACATAACTAGCTTCTTGTGTATAGCACCCCACACTTCACAGCATACCGTGAAAACTGGCTGGTGGGCGGAATCAGAACCAAGGCTGGAACGAGTGGAAACCTGAAGTGCCTCACCGAGCCATGGCTACCTCTAAGGAGATGAGCAGAATGCTCGGCCACTCCATACTTCATAAGAGCATGCTCTGGCGACGTGAAAGTGAAAGCAAATTCACTCCAGTCTTTGGAAAGTTGGACGATCTGTAACCAGGATCTTTGTTCAGCTGAATTCCAGGAATTGTGAAGATGGACATTACTGGAAAAAGAGTCAACAGTCAGTACCACTGGATTACCTACATTACCTTCAAATCATACCTTCTTAAATACACTGCATACATTCTTTTGTAAAAGTGCAATCAAAATTAGGGTGTGCAGCTAATTTGTGATATTGTTGAGGATGGTGTGCAGTTTTGATAATGTTGGCATATGTGTGTGGCCTGGTCATTACAAAGACAGCAACACCACTCATTTCAATAACACCTCACTTTTCACAACTTCCTCCTCCTCCTCCTCTTCCCACATACCCCATGCAGACCACCTGCCTGCAGAATGGGAATGGATGTTAATATGTGCTGCTAAATATGAGTACCAACATCATGCATTACAGTCCTTAACAGGGTGTGCAAGTAATGAAAGCAGCAGGATAAATTGGAAATGCTACAGCTGGTATAAAATACGCTCATTTCTGAAAAAAGCCAAGCTACGTGAATATGTGGAAAGCATACCTTCAGTGTAGGGAATGCTATGCTGCTGTTCTTTTTTTGTGAGAAACAATTTGTGTATTAGCAAATAAATGTCTTCCAGAAGTCAGATTTTGGAAAGACAAGACTGTAGCAAGAATCTACAAAGACAACACATCCCATGCTATGTATTATGAATGCTTGCACTTGACAATGAGTTCACATGAATTTTTTGGTACCTTTATTTGCCAAAAACTGGAAAAAGCTCTGCTTATTCAGATGCACAGGATATTTGAGAATATGTGGCATGTGTTTACTGTCATTTCTTACCATCGGGAAGTTTATGAACACCAGGCCCGAGAGAATTAAAATAGGGATGTTTCATCGCATCTGCTGCAGACGCACGCTTTTTGGCTTCATACTGAAAATCAATACATGACATACTCAGAAGACACAGCACATGTAAATACCTGTATATTTAATGTAACACGAAGATTAATGACTTTCACCGAACAAGGAAGAGATTTATTCAATATAATACAATTCCTGGTGTGTAAGCACAATGGTTCAGGAAAGAGGCTGGTAAAAAAAAACACTCACGTATAAGACATTTTTTGATTTTTAGAGCCATTTATGAGAAACAGAATGACCCTTCATACACTGGAAAATATAGTACTTAACCTCCTGAAAGAGATCTCAGACATGTGCTCTTGTAAGCAAACAAATTTTATATACCTGAGTAACAGTCATGCTACATACATTAACAAAAATATGAACTTTATATATTTGTAAACCACATTCAGCTACAAATGCCAACTTTCATGCACACATTTAGTAAGAATTGAGCATTAATCCTAAAAACAGGATTTCATAAAGCAACATACTCACGGGACTTGTGATTGAGAATAACTATTTTCTTCTGTTTTAGGTAACTGTGGGCAGATATAGACCAAGCTCCTGAAATGTTCTCCTTTGAATATGAGATGATATGAAACTCCAAAATGTTGTGATGCTGAGTTATTATCAACATTTACGCCACTGAAGAACAAAGGCATGAGGTGCCAAATGTAGCATAGGAGGACTCTGTTTGTCCTGTCACACTTTATTTTATTCATTCATTCACTCATTCATACCCACTGTCATTCTATGCAGGAAATGCATGGCCCATACTAACTGTTACTAGGAACCGCTATGATGCCTATTAGTTTTTAATCACACTTATCTACTGTCATGCGGTCCAACTCAAACCCACATTATATGAAGTGATTTGTGACCTTCAGGATTTTCAGTACACTAAGAACTTACACACAGGAACTTTGATAGTAACTCGAGGGCATCAGCATCGAGGCGGGGAGCCCTTATCAACAGCGGATCTGGTGAGCACTGTGGTGATGCATATGGTGCTGCTAAACCACCCCATGCATCTGCAGGTGGTGAGCCTAGTGCTCGGAAGATTAGCCGCAACTCGTCCTCAACTGTTGAACCAGGGAATAATGGACGTCCACAGGCCATTTCATAAAATATGCAACCAACACCCCTGAAAACAAGTAATTTTTTTTCATGTCAGTATCACTATGTATGCATAACAATAACTATAATACAGTACTCTCACACCATAGAACAAGTTCTGTAAATATCCTACCTTGTTCTCAAAACATGACAGTAAAGAGGGGAAAATTATGTATGAATAATCAGGTTTTCTGCACATTCCATTCCACATGATGCCATTTACAGTAATACCCACCACATGTCAATTTGTGTTGAATATTCTGTAGAACCAAGAAGAACGTCAGGTGGCCGGTACCATAGTGTTACAACTTCATTAGAGTATGTTTTGGTGGGAACTGACTTAGCCCTGGCCAAACCAAAATCTGCAAGCTGAACAGGTTAAGGTTTGGTAAAAAAAAAATACAAACTCTTATACATACACTTATACATAAAAAAACACGAAGAAACTTTACATTCACACAGTAATGAATATTATGAAGTATAAAAGAAACAAAGTCACCTCCCATGAAGGTGATGTGTGTGTAAACAAAAGAAAGGTAATAATGTCTAAGTATATTATATAGTACCAATGATGTTACTGCAACTTACTTTATGCTTATAAAAAAATTGCTAACCTTTAATTCACCTCTATCATTAATCAGTAAGTTCTGAGGTTTTAAATCTCTATGCAGTATTCTGCGCTGATGGCAATAGGCAAGGCCACGCAGGAGTTGGAACAGGAACAACTGTAAATGTAACATAATAAACAACACCTTCCAGTGCAGTAATACCTTAATTTATTTATGCTCTCTCTCTCTCTCTCTCACACACACACAGACAGATATATATGCAAAGTTCGGTTATAAAATATGTTTGTCACTACTATTCCCAAATACTGTTGATCTTACATGTGACAATCAATTTAATATTCCACCACAGAGAAGAGACATAAGCACTAAAGAAAACATTAAACAAGACAATTTAACACTGCAATCATTATGGACGCCATCCTGTTGTACTAACTACCAAATAAACTACACTTCTTCCATCGAAATCAACATAGGTTTATTTAAGAACAAGTTGCACCTCTACATGCATGCTGCATGTTACGACTTTTCTCCAGCCATCATCAGGCACATCAATACAAAATTTTACAAAGCAAGATGGTTATTACATCGATTTTAAATAAACCTATGTTGTGTTTGACAGAATAAGGGTGGCTTATATGTAGTTTATTTACCACTGCAAGTATGAAGCTTGGATCTACGAAAGAGACAATTAAATAACTGAAGGCCAAAAGAAAGGAACAATGAATGAGGATTGCATGGTGTCACTGATGATTACTGCTATGCAGAGTAATGATACTTAATGATCTCATTGACACTGTGTAGTACAGACACATGTATGTAGCCCTAAGAAATGTACTGCAATACTTGACATAGAAGTATAACATACCTTAACATTATTCATACTGAGGATGGCACCACAGTCGTCCATGTATTGCTTCAAATCTTTTTCCAAGTATTCAAAAACAAGGGTAAGGGATTTCTCAGTATGCACAATGTCATGCAATGTCACTGAAAAATAACATCAGTGAGTGAGAACATTATTCAAAACACCTGAGGGAAGAATAATTATAATTAAAACCTACTAATCCAGAACCACATAGACCAAAACACCTGAAATTCGGAATGGCAGACCCTAAGTGATGGGAATAAATACTTCAACATAGATAGAACACCATACATTTCATATATGTTCAGGGACCTGAAAAATTCTTGCACTTGAATGCATAGAAAACAATAGGCAGCACAAATGTTAAACTGAGTTCCACATTTTTAATCAGTTTTGCCACCATACAAGAGACAGGGCACACAGACCTACCCCTGCGCACACATCCTATACGTGAAAATTTTTCTTCTGAAAAATGTCTTGCATCTTGGTCCACAGAAAATAATGGACACAGAAATGCTGCACACTTGTTAAATTAAATTTTGAATTCTTAGTTTTGCCAGCATACAGTACACCCAAAAGAGAGACCTCTTCTTGAGCACATTAGTACTATAGGTGTGTATTGTTAACTCTATACTGCGAAGCCACTGTACTCAGGACTGATGATAGTAAAACACACTTTACAATATTTGGAGCCAAGTTATTTTTATTTACACTTAAACACAACAATATTTCAGGCTGATTAATTCAAGTACTGTGATAATGTTTCAGCAGAATTCTGCCCTCTGCTGAAGTCATTAAAAGTTTTACATTCATAAAAACTTGCAATTATCAGTTAATGCACAGACATAAATAACATTCAAAACATACAATTATGTACATTGAGCCTAAAAGTGCACTATTACAAGGTACTGTTCAAGAATTTGATACCAGAATTAACAAACACTATGAAAAATCTCACTAAAGATATTCAGTTCCCTGGCCAAGACTCTAGCCAAGCACCACTACAACAGAAATTGCAAATGCAGTGAAACAAATGCTTCTTAATTAGCCATTACTTTACATTCTTAATACACGTTTAACACTTTCATGTGCTTACCAATATTAGCGTGCCTGAGTTCCTTTAACAAGGATACTTCTCGGATGGCTGTGCATGGAGCTCCCTCCTCATGCTCCAACCGTATTTCTTTTAAAGCTACTAAGTTATCTGTGAGACGCGACTTCCCTTTGAACACAGTTGCATACGTACCCTGTTAAGAACAATATATTTATCACACTACCTACCAAACAGATATTGCATACTGTAAAATAACATAATTTTCAACTTTCAATTCCAGGGTTATTCACAACTGGCAAAGAGAAAGAAAGAACACACGACAAGTGGAAGCATAATGGGGAAAAAGAACACACATCTTACTATTTTAAACATGCCAGCTTTGTTTGCTTTCACTTCACAGACCTGGTTGTGGTGGGTTCAGTCAAACATTTAGAGACTGTAGAATTAAAGACAGAAAGAAATAACAGAAATGGAGGTTAACCCAATAAGTTTAATATCAAATTTCAATGCATGCTCCTTTTGTGGCATGACGTGTCTAGGGTACGAGTTTAGATCATGCATACCTCAAAATCTCTGAAACAGCTGCTGTCATCTACTTCACCTAAGGTGCCTATCTTCCCTGTATATTTAACACACCGTTTTTTATAGCTCCACAATAAAATGTCACACAGCCTCAATATCATCATGAAGGAGGCCAAATGATCAAGTTATACCTACCACTTACTTGTAAGTAATGAAGAACTTCACCTATCCAGTGATGAGTTTCAAGACAAAACATAATTTCTCAAGACAAAGCATCAGCTCATCACAAAATTATTCATGATGCACCCACTGTCAAGTTGCCTAGACACTGGGCTAAGAGTTCAAGCGCTCAGTTCACTCAATGAAAGATTTCCTGGTGATTTAATGGGCAGAAGGCACCCAATTACCTGGCCTCCAGAATCAAAAGACACAGACAAGTGCCCAACAACAGTAAAGCAGTAACTGTGGAGATGATGAGGCATGTATGCACCAACAACAGTCATGTCAGTGACTAGACATCCAATGTGCCAAAACTTTAGTACATGGAAAGCTGCTAACAGAAACTTTCTGAAATGATCACCCCCCACCCCCTTTACAGTATGTATATTGTGTACAAGACTGCAACCTTTGAAAATAATGGCACACTTTTCTAGACACCATGTACATCAACTCATGTTTATGCCTTGACTGCTGAAGGTAATGAGTGACAAGAATATAATTGCCCTTGATGTGAACTATCATTAAACACATTCACTACTTTTAGTGGGTCCCTGCGCATCAGAAAATAGGGTCTTCTCTTGGTTCACACACACTATCTAACACCATCACTGTAATCTGGGCCAAGGTCCAAGAACAGTAATTTCTTCATTTACAGGAGAATGCAGGTGGTCCTAGATCACTTCTTGAATGGAAAGGTATATAAGGTAAAGTTTTCCCTATACGCAGCATGAGACATATGGAGAGGAGCCGATACCGTATATTCTCGAATCTAATCCACAACCTTTTTACAGTTTCAGAGGGCTAAAAAATCAGATGCAGATTAGAATCGCATGCGGATTAGATTCGCGGTCGTGAGCTGGATTTTGGAAAAATTGTAGAGCCGCTGTACGTGCCGTAAGAACAATACAATAATTTATTATTTTATTTATAATATTATATAATATTTATAATTTATTATTCATCAGACTCGCCATCATCTACATGAATGTACAAAGCATTTAAATGGCCGCAGCGCTAATCAGCTGTGGTGTATTTGTACCGCTGGCAATTAAATGGCCACTTCACACACGGCGCATTAGTCGGATAATGGTTAAAGCATTGCTAATATCCAATATTGTTCAATCAGTCTGCTTGTAGGCAAGGGGCGGTAGAAGGAAAGGTGCAGATTAGAACAGCAAACTAACATTTTTTTCGTTCAAGAAACTGGCAAAAACTAGTGTCGATTAGATTCAAGAATATATGGTACATGTCTGTAATTCTTAACCTTTAGGCTAAAGTGGGTGACAGCTGAGTCTCATGCCCTGCTGATTCACCCCAAGAGAGAAAGGGCCCTTGGTGCCCACTAAATAGTAGACTATGTTGGCTCCAGAGCTGGCCTGGATGATTCTCAGAAGATGCAAATCCCTCATCTCTGCCAGGAAACAAACAAGTCACCATACCAACTGAGCTACTCCACCCTATTTATTAGTTGTATTTTCCCGCATAATGAATGTTTATTTGTGACAGATTATTGAAGTATATGCCATAAAGTTCTGTAAAAAATATAATGCTTGAAGTGCCACATGAAAAATGTTCAGAACAGTGGAAAAAGTGTGAATGATATTTTCAATACTGCATGGAAGGCAGAGCATGCCCCCCCCCCCAAAAAAAAAGTTTTTCTCAGATGACAATCTACATTAAGTTGGAACATACACAGCCGAAATAATACACCTGGTGCTCTGAAAATTTCATGCTTGCCACAAAGTTCCTGTGTGTGGTCTTAAGTTGGAGTCTGGTGTGCAAGTAAATTACTTGCTCAGACTTCCACAATACGGAAAGCTAACAAAATCCAATGCAACACTCTGCCTATCACAATGCAGAGAGGTGACAACTGCCATCACAATGATGTAAGTGATCACAATGATTTGGCAACATGACCAGCCTAGTGTAGTAGAACACCTGAAGAAAGAATTCCATTCATCTGTGTCTTTAATCCAGCTACACATGGAACATATTACTGCTATGCAATAAACTGTACAGAGTGGACACACAACAGTGTTTCTTCACACCACAGCAATCCACCACTTCAGGCTGATTACAAGAGAAACTGTTTCAAAATGCAGTGCCATGTCAACTTGCAGTTTGATTGTACCTAGCTCATCTGCAATCTGCTGCCACTATGCTGGAATGCTTGTACCACAGCCAACAGCTTATTTCTATTGTCAGGCAGGCAACAGAAGCAATAACACAATCACATACTTGTTCACAAGTTATGGCCCCATACACATGTACTACATCTCTCTAGGGCAAATTAATGTTTTGACATTCTTCAGTGTATGAATAACATGGCTCACACAGGGATTTCAGGTACTTTCCTCTTTGTAATAAACAAATGTACAAAGTGAGGTTTGGCTGCCAATCATGAAACAACCTTTTAGTCTCTTGTGAGAATAACTCACTGTGATATTAACCTGAATCTTGGACTTTACTTGATTATCTGTACTTCAGCCTGTCACCATTAATTTCAGGAATCAGTCAAGCTTGACTATTGGTTCTCCTGTCAGTTGTTCACAGTGGGGATTCAAACCTTAAACTTTTCTTAAGCAATGAACTTCCATCCTGCTGTCACAACTTCTTGAATGAATCCCTTTTTTGGAAGTTTTACAACAGTAAAGATTTGAGAAATATATGTACTACAATGAACTTTTGCTCTCTTGTATAACGGATGGCTTCTGAGTTTCAAACCACCCATCCGTGACTGAGGGCTAGCAATCTCATAAATCTGTACACAAAGATATGGTGAATAATGTTTGGCTATAATTTAAACCAAATTTTCACTGACTTAGTTCTTCTGGCCACACTATGGCACTGGGTTTGACTTAGCCTCTTAACAGAATTGAGTACCAGGTGTGTCTCCTGTGGGGAAAGGTTGCCACTGCTTTGGGGTGATGACCTTGTCATTTTCATGTACCAACTGTCTAAACATTCTAGAAGCCTCAACCTGGAGCCCTAGGGGTCTATCCATGTCTGAATAAGGGCTGCTTTACCTTTACCTTTACCCTTATAATTTAAACCAAAATCAATATATAGTAATAGGAAAGGAATTTTTGTTATGATTCCCTTTGACATTCACTTATGTTCTAGTAATAAGTGGTTCCACTTGGTGTTCAACTTAAAATATTACAGTACAGTAATACAGGGCTTATAATTTTGTTCACATACCTGCCCAAGTTTGTCCAACTTGGTATAGGTTTCCATACGACCAAAACCTATTTCTGACAACGACTGACGGCGTGAGGCTCGACTCAACGGTCCCTCAATGGTAGGACTTGCATTTTGCTTTGCTATAAATGACTCAGGAAGATGGAGATCAGCTGGCAGTGACAAACGTTTATTGATATCTTGCTGTGAGGGGGCAATGAATAAGAACATATGAATGCCTTCATTATGACTACTGGTATTTATTGTAGCAATTCACAGTATTTTAGCACTTAGAAATAATTACAATTGCTAACTATCCTTCAGTCTATTAACAACACACACAGCTCTGGAATAAATAACTATCAATGCCTGAGGTGCATACAAATGTGGGAGGACAAAGCACTCCCCTCCATTAAATGGGAAAGTATTATACTTTGGGCAAACCTGCAAGTGGTAATAAAGTTTAATCTATATGGCATACTTCGCTCAGTCTCCTGTTCTTTGGCCGGAGTTTGACGGGAGAGATTACATCATCTGATGCTCCAGATGCCTCCTCCGACTCCCCATCTGACCCAATCCGTGGGTTTTCATGCACTACACCTGCAAATGTATATGACTTGATAATTACATTATCACAATTAACTGCACAACCTATTCAAAGAACATACTTATTGATTTTACTAGTTTTAACAACAGAAACAGGTGGAAAACATTATGGATTCTTCATTAAAAAACACTGAAAATGACAGAAACAATATCAAGTAACATACTGTTACACTTCAATGCAAACTAAAATTTGCTACAAAAATCCAGCCATACACATGATCATGGAATATTATTGTGTGCTGTCATTCAAAGACATTTTTGTCAGTGGCATACGTCACAAAAAAAAAAAAATCAAAATTCTTGCTGCTGTCTTACTTTCTCATTCCTGTTACACCTTCATCTTCTACAAATTGCTGAGCTGCTAAGAGGCAGTGTCAATGCTCCTCCCACCTAGTTGGACTGCAGAGACTCAGATTATTAGCAGAATCAACAAACCGACAACCTAGCACATTTACAAATGAGTTTAAAAAAACAAGGTAGCAAATATTCCAACAATGAGAACTTTAATCTGACTCTCATGCATATGAGACACATAGGCATCACACAGTGCACATCAGTCTCCTGTGCAAGATTCCTGGGACATTTACAAGACAAATGTTCAAGCCTAGCATAGATTTCATATGATTTTCCTTTAGCACTCAGAATTTCAATTTTGTTTGCTGGCTTGTTTGTGTGTGTCCAGTAGTGATAAAATAAACACTAGGCTTGAGCATTCTCATGACACCAGACAGCAAGTCCAGCATCTGTTGTAATCTGGATAAGTTTCATTTGTAATGTGTGAGGCTACAGGTTAGTTGCTTCCACTATCAGTCCCAATCTCCATGGTCTAAATTGATGGGAACAGTATAAGCACAATTTTTCTAATAATATATGCCAATCTACTGACAAAATATTTCATTTTTAGTACATTCTTACAGATAGCAACACTTCATCATCAAAATGTCCGAAAGATGTAGGTATGCAGATTTCTGTTTTCTATTAACACTTTTTTTTTCCCCATTAAAATCACATTAACAAATTAAATATTGGGGTATTTTAAAATATTTCTTACAGAATCTGTATGTTACCTGTTTGCATGGTGAAGAGTCTCTGCACTGAATGTGTAAACAAGTAAGCTTCAGGAAACCTCACAAATGAAGCCAATTTCCAAGTAAGCCACCACATTAATTAAATTACTTAACAGCAGAGGTAATACTAGGAATGAACAATGCACTTTTTATATGACTTGATATAGTTAAAGTTTCATGTGGGCTCATACATTTTAAGCTACACAGTTCCACACTCTCAAGCAACATGTTCAGCTTCATTTTTGTTGCAAACAGCAGCCACAGAATCCAGTGTGACTAAAGTTGTACTTAATATTGTTAATGGCTTCAGTGATAGGGCTAGGAGGATCCACAGAATGCCATGGTGCAAAAAAATGCATGTGGGCCACCACAGGTCAAATTAATAAATAAATGTCTGAATTTCAACTGGAACAGAACAGGATAAAAAGTACCTGAACTGACAAAGACAGAGACATGTTAAAGAGGGAAAAATTATTTTGAACTCTGTCAATGAAACACCAGGAAAATCAACAAATGACAATTCAGAACATTATAACAATTGAAAGAAAAACCCCTGAAAGTACAAAAACACAATGTCAAATGTTTTCACTCTCTGCCCGAAAGTTACAGCATCAGAAAACGTGCGAAATGAATTTCCAACATTAACTGACATGATTCAGAAAGCTGAGAACATAGTACTTCACCTCCAGCTGTTGGAGACAGAGGAAATGAATTGTACTGTATTGATACAGTACGTAGTGACACCAGATAAAAAAGACTTTGTGACAATTAAGGCCAGTGGAACTAAAACACTTGAACGAAAGTGACTAAGTTCTTGTAATGTAAAAGATTTGTATGCTCTACTGAAGTCAACTCATCCTAAAATGAACCTAGGGCTTTAAAACTTACTCTGCACCCTGGATGCAGCAAGTGGCACACAAGTGTATGCATGTGTAAAACACATCAAGTTTATGATAAAAAAAACATGAACTGCCTCACTGAACAACTAATTTTGATACTCAACTCTACAGCTACAATCACTGCCTATCAATTATGACCTGCAATCATTATATGCAAAGTCATATCTTTAGTGAGTGGAAAGCACATCAATGTCAATCAAAACTGAATGGATTCTTGAAAATATTTTTCAAGAAAATGTTAATGAGACCCATTACTTGCAAGCGACGATTAACAACAGAACACCGATGAACCCCTCAGACCATAATAAAATCCAATAAAAATTTTCTTGATGCCTGAATAGAGATGTTCGAAGTTCTCTATTATTATATTCCCTTATGACTGCACAGTAAAGAAAATTTCTTGTTAAACTGAAGCAAACCATTAAACCAGGTGAACGTGCTGTGTAACGAATTTCTGTCAAGTACTATTCCTGTAATTTTGAAGATGAAACTTAAAGACACCAATGCAATAATACTTAAGCAACAGTTCACTATTTTGCCATTTACAATAAAGACATCATTTATGTTGCACTTACTCATAAATATTTACTTCAGACTGTCTAAAACATGCAATACTTATCAGTGGCTTAAAAAAATCTCCCTGGCAGTTCAGCAGCTAAAATGGGGGGGGAGGGGGACTGCCTTAGCATGTCTGTCTTTTACTTATGGAGCATTTAGAAGAAGAAAGTCTATAGAACAAATGCCCATATGGCTCAAGAATTAAAGGAAAACATATACTCATAAAATTCTGGAAGTTCCTCAAAAAGGACTTCAAGTAAACTTCACCTACTTAAGCAGTGTAGTGTAGATGTGTACACATTAAGGGGCAGCATTTTCAGCACCACTTATATCACAGGTAAGTTTCCATGGAGCATTACTTGGCAAGCATTGGAAAAATTTTGTAGCAACTGGTGAGTAATCCTGCAATACCTGCAAGGGCCTGATAAGCAACAGTTACATTCAGTGTTATGAGTGTATGCAGTGTACCATTCAGTGAACTAAGAAACCAGAACCAATATATTTTTCAATCACATTCTTAACTCTGGCTAATGTAACAATTTTTACTATGAGTAAAAAAGATGTTTCTTGCACAGCAAACATGCTACACACTACTGAAATTCCAGGTGTCATAACAAATTATCTATGTGCCCTGAAAACAAGAATCTGTCACCTGCTAAAGGCACTAATTTATTACTACTACTAATTCATGATCAATTTTTTGAACAATAATATGCCTCTATCTGGCAAAGCCTAGTGTCATCTTCATTATTTTATTACACTAACACATAAGTCTTTAAGAGCTAAGGTCAAATATTTTGATACCCCATGCAGTATTATGACAGCTGGACCAAACATGCATTAATTAGGCATTCCTGACTAAAAGTGTGGTTAAATTTAATATCGCAAACAGCACATGAATTTCACTACTTAAAACTGGCAACATACTTCAAATGTGTAATTTCAGCAAACCTTTCGGGCAGAATACTATTAATTAGCACTAATCAAGTAGCTCTATCACTGTAACACAATGAAATACTATCATTTGCTGACAACTACAAATTGATTTGAAAATTAGGTACAAACTATTAGTAGAAGAATATTGGGTATGTCTGTATCAAATCCATCAAATGTGAATTTGCTACTGTGCTTTCTGGACCATGTGTCATTCAGACAAGAGCATGGTTTTGCATGCCTTGAAACTAATGAACACCAGTAACTAATAATAATATTACATACTCAAACAACATGTACGTTGGGCATGATCATTTCAATTATAGTAAATATGTTGACTGCAATGAATGTAACAAGATTATGTCAAGTAACCCAAATTTGGTGGTAGTGTGTGTACAATTCTGCAGATCTGCTCCAACCTAACCTGCAACTTCCTTACCTAAAGTAAGGCTTTTTGATCCTTTCATGGAATTTTTCCTTCGCCGTTCACCCAAGGCAGCAAACCAACTGCCAATTTTATGGCCACTGCTCGTGAAAGAGCTGAATGTACTGCTTTTATGTAGAACTTTAATATCCATGGTATCCGTTTCCTTCCCTTCTTCTGGCAACACGAATTAAAATGAGCTGATCATTAATTACTTCTTAAACTTTGTGAGTCACATATCCTCCATTACAGTTGTTTTGGTTCCAGAGATCCATTCTGTTAACCTCAAAGTATGCTACACTTCGTTACGGTAACTAGTAACACAATTAAAAACCTCCTCTTCACACATGCAGTTCACATCGTATTTGCTGTCGCTGTAGATATCGACAGTAATACACATCTTATTCGAGCAAACACATCTTGGAATATTGCCATCTCCCGACACAATACTTTGTTACAAGCAATTTTAAACCTACAGCTCTATCTTCTTGCGCCATTGCTGTATTCCACGAAACTACACGTTAACACAAGAACTGTCATTATTCTGTATATGCTTAATCCTCAACACCTACAACAAATTCCACTTAACATCGTCATTTTTTCATTCGTCTTAGGTTACGTTCAGAAAGCACACACTCGAACACACAGGTAGGTGTGTTCCGATACGTACGAAACATATTCCTATCAGCCACTACCTTAGATACGTGGGCGAAACAATCAAAACAGCGACAGCTGTCACTGAATTTGGCTTTTGGGCTAGACTTAGGTATCGGAAAAAACTTTGAATACAAAATGTTGAGCTGTATACAGCAAACACTTCTGCGATCCCTTACGAGCCCCATGTACCCAAAAATAACCCAATGCGGCTTCTTCCACTTCACATGTCTATCCAACGTTAGACAGGCAGGTTATTCATATATCACCCCTTCGCGTTCTCTTCTACCTAACACGATGCAAAGGTCTAATTCCATTACTGGCCGTGCACCTACGCTCTTTTCAGGGCAGGGGCGGGAGGGATACTGCCGCTAGACAATTTTTTTTTTTAGGAAAGTTTGGGTGGGGGGGAGGGCGTAAAGCCACATTCCTTGTCAGCTGTGGCACAATTTTGGCATTCATGGCTGAATTGTTACAAGAAAATTAACAAAAATAATACATACAATGCATATTATGATTCATACACAAGTTTTTTTTTTTTTACTATGTACTGACATTCCAGAAGAACATATCACTGCTACAATCTCAAATTCCATGTACCTAACACTAAACTGCTCCCACCTCAACCCACAAAATAAAATACTGGCCTCAAGTAACAACAAAACAACGATCATGCTTGGATATGATATTCTAGATGCAATTCAATAAATCCTACAAATAAGTGTACAGATAATTCCCATGAGAACTGGTGTTGCACAAGCATAATTAAGGCAGTTTTCATCCACAATGCTTTTTTACTGAGCGGTCATGCAGTGTGTACAATTTTGTCAATGGCTGCAACCCTGCCCTCAAATTCTGTGTGTCATTTGGTTGATGGATGCACAAGTAAAGTTAAAAACATTACATGAAATTCTCATTCTCACCTTCAACATCAAGCAGTAGAAAGTAACTTCAACAGATGTTTCCTTCAAATGTATAATGTGAAATACTACAAAACTATCAACTTGAACTACACTTTACTAACACACTGAACAGCTGTTAATTTCATGAACTTTCTCTAAAAAAATATCATTTTATGCACCAAACATGCCTCTTGAAATGAGAAGACACTTGGTGACACAAAAAGACAAAATGCCCAACATTCTGGTATGCAGGTTACAGTGTACATGAATAAAAATTATCAACGAAGTTATCATTATCATTATCATCATTAAAAAGAGGTAGAGTAGTGGCATGACCAGCCAAATTAAACCAACTGCAATGGTAAGCCTGAAATAAGACCACAGCTGGTATGGTAGACGGCACAATCAAAGTCACTGTTTGAATACGAAATAAACAATGGACTGATGCTTACAATCAACCATTTCAAACATTCTGTATTCATTATTACTCTACAACAGTGGTTAACTTGATAATGGTATCCCATCAACTTACAATGCAGAGAATATATTTTTTTTCCATATGAACTCCATAACTGGAGAGTGGCCCGTGGGTTTCACTAAAGACTGCCTTAAAGAAGAAGCCAAAAGCTACAAAATGCAGTGACCATTACACATATAGCAAAGATAGTAGTGAGGATACTTAGAATGATTGAAAGGAAAGTCAAAGATGTACTGGAAAAATATCAGTTTGGATTTTGAAGAGAAAAAGGATCTAGGGATGCAACTGGGAAACCCAGAATAAAATCAAAATGAACTCTGGACATAGAAGAGGAATTGTGTGCTTGCTTCATAGACTGGCAGAAGGCATGTGACTGTGCAAAATGGATCAAATTAATGCATATCCTAAAGGAAAATGGTACTGACAGGAGTAAAAGATTGATTAAAAAGATGCACACAGATTACAGCGTTAAATTATGAATGGACCAAGCGAAGACAAGAAGTGTGAAGACCCAAAAACATCAACACTCCTTTAAAACTTGGATGGTGACACACTACATACCACCTACACAGAACATTCATTATACACTTGAATTAATCACATAAATTTTATCCATATTTTATACTCAAAAATGTTCATATATTCTGGATGTTTCTGCTCTCTTAACAAGAGTGTATTCAAATGTGGGGTAACACTTCATCTATGATCTACTTTTGACATGAACATTAATGTTGCTAAACAAGAGAATAGCAAAGCAGTTATTAATTCACATAGTGCAGTGCCACTTGTATCACGTGCCTAATTGCAATTAATACAAAGCTGTGAGAATGTAAATGAATCAGTTCAGTGGAAAACAGAATGACCAATGGCTGAAAAGTGGGCATTCCTGGTTCCATCCAACCAATACAATCCATCAGAATGAACAAATGACGATTTTCAGATATAACACAGCTTTAAATCTTCATAAATCAAAATATTATACTCTTTTTTCACAATATCAAAAATAAAACAAAATTTCCATATTAGTTTGGCCCTGAAGTTTCAGGAAAGTTTCTCTCATCATCTGATAACATGTAACCACATTCAAATATCAATGAACCTAATGAAAGGCTATCCTTGAAAGCACCTATTTTATACCCAAGGGTTATCTATATAGCATAACAAGTTCACATCTTGTAACATTTAAAAATAATTCACAGTGAAATAACACCAGAGTTATCCGTGTTTTATTTGATGCTTACTGGATTCAAAAGAATATTGGCCTTCTTGTTCAACCATTCAAAAGTCAAATTAAAAATTAGTCAAAGTACACTGAAGGAGTAAATGTAAACAATGTCACCTCTATGCAAATGATAAATCAGCTAAACAATGGCAAAGTGCCCATACATAATGGAATAAAAAAGATGATGCTGATGATGATAATGTCACTCTATATGGATGACTTGAAACTGCTAGGTAGAAGTAAGGACAATTTGAAGAATGAAATAAAAATTGTAAAAACTATTGGCAAAGACATTAATATGAACAATCAATTAGTGCGCAAAAACTTGTTTAAAATAGGTAGGAAGCACATTTAAGGACATAAAAGAAATGGACCTGAGAAAATGATATAAGTATTAGGCACAGAAGTTAGCAATGACATGGAGCATAAGAATGAGATAGAGTAAATCTTGAGGAGACTGAGATTAGTTTTGGGCGCGAATTAAGTGCAAAGAATGAGATTCAAGCTACTGGATCACTGGCAGTACCAGTACTTAAATATAGTTTTGGAATTATTCACTAGTGCCAAGCAGAACTGCAAAAACTGGATAGGAAAACGAGGAAACTGCTTATCATCCATGGACAGCAACACCCAAAGGCAGATGGAGATCACTGGGGTGTTCCCAGAAAACAGGGGAAGAGGTCTGATGCAGTTAGAAGATGCCCACATAGTCGAAATTACAAAAAATGTTGGAATATGCATCCAGCAAGGTAAATCCACTAATACAAATTATTAGAAAACACCAACATATCAACTCAACACTGTTACAGACAGTTAGATGACTGAAGAGAGAATTACACAGAGGAACAAGACAAATAAAGGACAGTATAACAGAGAAGACGAGAGAAAGATGGCAAGGGAAGAGGATGCATGGACAATTTCCAAGTAACTCAGACAAGAAACTGGTGGATAATGAACAGTCATATCAATGACAAATTTGGAGACATTAAGGGAGAAACAGAAAGTACAACAGTGGCAGCTCAAGACCAAGCAATTAGTACAAAATATCTTAAAAATAACATTTTGAAGGGAGAAAATGACATTAAATATTGGTTAAGTAAATAACACGTAGAAAATTTTGACCACCTAACCTCACGAGGACCCATTTGGTGAAGAATGAGACATGATAAAGTTTGTGCACATTTGCATTACTCAATACACAAAGCAATAAGCATCGAAACAACAGACAAATGGTACACACTCACACACACCCAAACCAGTATGTGAACATACAGATATTACAGTGTTATGGAATCAAGGGACCCACAGACAGAGAAGTTACAGCAAATAGGCCACACATAATAATTAAAAACAAGAAAGAGAAAACATGCATACTGACATATGTGGCAATACCTGTGGATAGAAATGTCATGCAAAAGGAAGCAGGAAAAAAAAGCAACTAAAATACAACAGTTGATGTACAGAGATACAACCAATGTAGAACATGAAATGTGTGATTATACTGGTAATAACTAAAGACACCGGAATAGTAACAGAAGGTTTAAAGAAAAATTTGGAAACCATACCATGAAAAAATTCAATAGCTTCACTACAAAAGACAGCTATACTAGGAACATCACACACAATGCAGGCAATACTGCAGTGTGAAACTTGAAGCCTGAGCAGTGGGGATCATTATTGATTCACGAGAAGTACCAGAAAGAAAAGGCCTGTGACAAGAGATGACAAAACAAAACAAAACAACAAAGACCTCATAATAGAAATTCAGCGCATGTGGAATGTGAAAGCAAAAGAGATAAGTAACAGGTCATAATAGGGGCGACTGGAACTATTTCAGTATCACTCAGACAATATCTGAGCAACATACCAGGAAAGCACGAAATTAAGGAACTAACAAAAAACTACCATATTGGCTACTGTGCACATACTATGGAAAGTACTATTGTAAAAGTACAAAACATATTTCATGGGCAAAATAACATTACATGTAGCACAAAGAGTAAATACAGAGGAGTTGCAACACTATATACCCTAGAAACAAGGTTTGTTTCACGTATATAATTGTAAATACCCTGCATAAAGGAGATAATGATGATGATGATGATAATAATATTAATAATAAGCTATACTACTGATCAAACTCTCCATAAGATCAGACTGGACATAGTTAGACTTGACAAAACCAACAAAGAAGTATGCTTAACAGACACAGCAATTTCTAACAGTCACAACCTTCACAGCACCATCACCGAGACGCTCCAGAAGTATACAGCCTTGAAAGAAGAGCACATAAGAATATGGCAACTGAAAACAGCCCACATAATACCACTAGTCCTATCCACAGTGGGTATTATTCCTAACAAATTACACGGAAGTTCAAAACTGATTAATCTCCGCCATGCTCTATATATTCCAAAGCAAAAAGCAGTAATACCTAATACATGCCATACAGTCAGAAAGGTTTTGGCAGAACAGTGAATAAGAAGTGCTAGGTCAGTGAGAACCAAACTCTTTTGAGAATCAGCTAAACTGATGTGCAGTAAGGAATGTGGATGATGATGATGATTTCTCCCTAAACATCCAAACAGTTCATTTTTTAAATTATATCTCACAATAACTGGCAAATTGAATGAGCCAGAACAATGTATCACATAAAAAGGTTATGATCAAATTTCTCTATTTCATGCTGCATATCTGTAAAATGTCCATCTGCTCAGTTACATCACCATGAGAAAAAATTAAAAATGACATGAAATAAGAATGCACTGTTTACACTGAAATGAACATCTCACTTCACATACATTTTTTCTCTATAGTTAAATGAATGTAATTAACACCATTTCCTTACAGTCTGAAGGTGAAATAAAATTGCCTTCCTAATCTTTTTCATTGCTATGTTTTCTTGGTTTACTTACTGAAGCTGTTCAGCTGCACATATCACAGAACAGTGAACGACTGAATCTCTGAATAATCAATTGGGAAGCACGTGGAAAGACACCTCACAACTTATTTTTAAGGTGTTGCCCCAGCATTTGCAGGTGAATGAGCAAAACTACAATGGGACTCATGAACATTAGAATCCAGACTGAAGACAAAACCATGTGCAACCAGAATCCATTGCAAAGTCCTCAATCAATCGATCGATCAATCAATCAATTAATCAATCAGTCAGTCAGTCAGTCACTTTGAAAAAGTTTCACTGTTATGAACTGAAAAGTCCTGTCATGATGAAAAATCATGAGAAGGTATTATTCTACAAACTAAGCACAGCACTTTTTTTTGTCTAAATTAAAGTTCCAGACACAAATAAATTTGTAATGATGACACAATTTTGTCAGTACCAGCAGATTGATTGCTTACACAATCATCACCAATTTTCATGCAGACAGCATCTTCCTCAAAAGTAACAGGATGTCATGAGAAATTATTACATTCCTTTTTTTGTTCATTTGCATGAATATTAATCTCATAATTTTCTAATCTGAATGGTCTAAAAAGGGAACTGCTTTATGACCTCTGCCTCTTAATTTCACCTTAGAATATGACAATAGGAAGATAAAAGCTGACTCTTTCTGTATTATATATTGTTTATACCTGACAAGTTCTATATCCACCTCGGTGGATCTCTGGAATACTAAATGAATGAATGAATGAATGAATGAAAGGAATTATGTTTGTTTGCAGTTTTATAGCGGTCAGTTAAACAGTCTCAGCTGATTATGCAGACAGAAACCACAACTCTCACTATTTTGGTAATATGACAATACTAACAAACAATTGTACCAAGTTACAGCAATAACAATATCAAATCATCACTACTTACAAAAATGTATGAATCTATACAGTTAGCATAAAGATGTCCCTGCACATACAATTGGAAATATAATTACACTGCCAATCATCCTTAACTTTGGCACCATATCAAGGAGAGTGGTTGGCTTCACACCCCAGGAAAGGGCCACTGGTACCCAATGAATATGAGTTTGGGTCAGCCCCAGTGCCAATCTGCATGCTGTTGCTATAGGAGTAGAGAAAAATGTTTCTCCTGCCAACAACTGAACCACGAAACCTCAATCATCCATCCTGCAGCCTAGTAATTATCATGCCTATGTTATCCCATCTCAGGTTCACAACGGTACAGTCTGACTTAAAATATGCAGCCCCCATGCATGGACACACACAATCATTAAGTGTTTCCATATCTTTGGCCAGAATATCAGATTTAAGGATTAAGTGAATACCAAATTACTTTTCAGTTGGTACTCATACCAAAACCTAGTATCAATGTTATTTGTCTACTGAACTTCTGGAAACTCCTTGTAGAGCACCATTTGGGAATACTTTAACAGATTTTTCTGAAATGTCAGACAATTAACTTGTAGGCAATTTACCAAACCTGGAACCAAGGTTCAACACAGGTTAAAAAAATGTATTAAAATCTAATTAGTAGCTAAGCAAAGGTGCATTACTATTTCCTGACACACTAATGTGTCTCTCCAATGAAGTCAGCACGCCAATCCATTTCATTCTATTGTCAAACTTGTACTGCCGGTCATATGCACCGGCACACCAAATAGAAGTTATTGGCAGAAACGAAATAAATGAAACATAGTAATGACCAGATATGCTGACCGTAACTTCTTTGGATGTGGTTCACAACTTTCTGTGCTGAAAGTAGTATAATGAGATCACTGGAACAACCAAATCAACTTCAAAACTATGACTGTGTATGCTACTAGCCAAAATTTTTCAGATGCAACTGGCAACCATGTGACTGTACATATTCCAATACTGCCCTTCAATATCACTGTCAAATAGGACACAGTGAAACAAATATTGGTAAATATCTACCACTTGCATTTCTATCTAGAACGGTGTATTGCTTCTTTACGAATACAACATTCTTGTATGTAAAAATTAAGAAGCAGTTTAAAACATATGTTTGCAATAAAATATTATTAGCCACTTCTAAAACTGATCACTTTTGCAGTGTCAAAATTAATGGTTAAAATAAACAGCCATATTTGCAGAAAAAGTTTTGCAAAAACCATCAAAACAGTCCACCACTGATGCCCATCCATAAATACATTATTTATCCATAAAGTGGCATTTGCAAATTTAATTTCTTCAACAAGCCTTATTAGCAGCAACAGTAATGCCACAAGGTCAACTAAATGAATCTTGTGTCCTAACAAAGGAATATATAATTTCAAACACAAATCCAGTCATTACCTGTGATCCTGAATTCAGTATTGTTCCTGTAGTGAAGAACCACATATCTATTTACTCTTCACTATCTAAAATGCCACAAAAATGTTAACAGTAGTACAACCTTCAAGACACATACTTCATTATGTTCAGTTTTTTAAGAACAAGCCAATATGAAATTTAGTGATGAAGTATTACTAGGTCAAAGACAAAACAAAATTATATTCGTACTGGTTTAAAACGCCCACTACAATTCCTTACATAACAAAATTTAGTTTGAATAAAACACACTTGCTGAACCAATAATGTTAGAGAATATGACTGAATAAACACACCTACATGATTAGTGGAAAATAGTCATGTTAATATGGCCAGACTTTGGATGCATACAGATCCATCCTTCACACACGTACGTCAGTGCTGCTGTCCAAAAAATTAGATCATGCATGAAATTTTCTTACATATTAAGAAAAATATTGATGTAAAGTCTGAAAAGATGTGTTAAGAAGTGTAACTTCTGTTTATATTTACCACACCAGAGAACAGTAAAGCTACAGAAATTTTGGTCCAAAACACATTTAAGACAAATTTAACATTCATTGAAATATTCAATATGATATATATGACATTCCACCACATACACTTGCTTGGTACAAACATATTGTAATCATAACAACATAAAATATCCATGCGTCCTCACTACAAGTCAGTACAGTTTATCATAATTATGAAAAAGCTTTATTGATAAGACAAGTTGTGTGCTCAATGACCCTTTGCCAATCAGAACTGCAGACAAAAGATGAATTGGCATCAATCCATCCATGTAATAAAAACCACTCTTCTGAACTGCTGTCCTTCAGAGTCCACTGTTTACTGCATATTATGCTGTTACAGCGATTATGAATTAAGACAATCTGCATATTAGGGAGAAATAATCACAGTTTCATTTTATATGTCTAAAATTCACCACACAGGGCTATGCAATGGAAATTCTCTTGGCTGATATGCAATACTACTGCTCAGCAAAGATGGGGGAAAATTTGCAGACAACACACAATAAAGCAAAATCAGTCTGCTGATACAAATTAAAAAAAAAAAAAAAAAAAAAAAAAGACAAAATTTCATTTACATTAATCTAAATATTTCCTAACTATAAGTTTCATGTCATTAACTATATCTTGTCCAAAAAAATACAGGAATTTCTCATGATGCCTGATTTCTATTCTGTGGCAGATTCCACAAATGTCTATACCAAAAATGAAACAAGATGGTGCATGGGTGATTGTTTGTCCCAGTAAAAGAGAAAGAACTTCAGGACTGTGATGGTGTAAGTCTTCTGCTTGAACTTCACTGTCATGTGTTGCAATGCTAAATCAGTACAGTGCATCATTGTGACCTGGCAATGTTGTATGCAGGCCTACTACTCTCTGCCTCTGGCTGGATGTAACAAAACACCTTAAAAACTAAGCACGTAATTTGTTTGTACAAAGGCTGATTATTAGATTCTTGGCCTTCCACTTTCAGAAATAAATAAGATCAGTTGACATTAACAAATTAATTGAAACACTTTTCTTTTCAAAAAAAATTACAGGGAAACAAACAGCACAAGAGGAAGCAAAGAAAAAGTGCAGGCGATAGCTTGACTGTTCCCACACTACAATGACCACAATACAACTAAGACTTACAGACCTAGAATGATCCAGTTATCAGAACTTTGAAATAGCGCAAATTAATTTGAATATAATACACATAAATCACCTACCAAAGTATCACATACAGACAAAACCCAATGATTCCCCGATTGTGTCCTGAAATTTAGTGGTTCAATTCTATCAGGCAGATTTTAGCTTCAATTCAATCCTGGGAAGTAAATATTTTTTAAACATTTTAACTGAAATTACAAACCTGTTAGATGGTTTTTCCTGCAAGTAAGCCTTTCAGATGGGCTTCTGGTACAAGAACATGGAGACCAAACATTACAATGGCTCAAACCAGTGGATAACTTTGTACAAAAACACAGGTTTCTGTGTGCGAAAATTTCCACTTTCAATGTTAAGGCCACTGTGGCATGACAGTATAATATTACAAGAGATTCAGATTGCTATTATAATGCCTGTGACTTCACACATTGAAAATATGATCCTACTTATTTCCCTTGGTTCTCTTCTAGGACATCACAGACCATAAGAAATCAAAATGTGTAATAAACCGAAAGTACACAATTAGTTATAGCATGCTGGAGGCTGGAGCTTCAAGACAACCGAAATACTAAATGGTGTATCTACGAAGATAATCCAGCTACATAGCTTCATATCATTCACTTGGGACTACTATCCTCAAGTGCCAAACTATCATGAATGCTAGATATTGTCAGGTGTCAGACTACAGGATTCTACTGTTTATCTACATACACTGCATGCGATATGCTGTCATTGGTATGGTCATCAGTAACCCCTCCCTATTCCACTACTTCTTAAGCAAATAACATGTTCGATCCATGCCAACCTTCCCAAGAACACAACTAATGCAAAAACAAGGGCTACCTGTGTAAGATGTAATTATGTAGCTATGTCATCAGTTTAATAAGTTACAATTTTCTTCCCCCTTAAAAAAGTAGATTTCCCTTTTATTCACTTCAAACAATATACAAACACCTGAGGGATTTACATCTACTGTGAACTTTGGGAAAACATGTAAAGTATAGCAACATACCTCAGATGACACATGAAAAGATTAGTTCTGGGAGAACATGCAAGGGTACAAATGGTACAGTGTCAGTTGACCCATGAACTAAAAGACAGAATATAATTTTCAAGTAACACATTCCCATTGTGCAAGTCAATCCATACATTTACTGAACACACCGTCATTCAACAACATCAACAATTCACAATGGTTACTAGATTCAGTCATCTATTCAGCCATAATCAGACCATGCATTATTTAGAATTAAAGAAAAATGGTATAATTGGCTTAATGTAAAAAATGGGAAGAGAACTCTTTCTCTTGACATAAATTTGATAAAACTGTTTCAACATCATAAGGCAGGTGAAACAAATCTTACATACTAAAAAACAGAAATATTATAATTCTGAAATAAAGAGGAAAGCAGCTTAAAAGATTTTATGTATATTGCACACTGCAGCTGCTGTTTATAAGTCCTGAAAGTGGTAATATGTATCCAGGCAATCCTATGTCCTGAAGAATTATGATGTGTTAGTGTGAGAACATAGCTTGTTTTCTGCAGTAAGTACTTCTTTGCCCATTTATCAGCTTTTGCTGGGGTTTCACAATGGAGACTATATAGCACCTTGAGAACCTGCCTACAGGCAGGATGTGATAGCGCACACCACTCAAACATCTTGTGCTGCAAATGTTGACAAAACATTACCTTCCATAGAGATTGCTTCTCAAAGCATATACTCTCCATCACAAAACCCCAGCAAAGGCTGATGTACAGGCAACAAATTGTTTACTGCAGAAAACAAGCTATGTTCTCACACTAATATATCATAATTCTTCAGTACATGGGATGGCCTGGATACATACTACAGTTTCAGAACTTGTAAATGGAAGCTGCAGTGTGCAATATACATGAAACCTTTTAACCTGCCTACCTTCTTTATTTTAGAATAATATTTCAGTTTTTTCATATACAAGGTTTGTTTCACCTACCTTATAATGTTTTAACAGTTTTATCAAATTTATGTCATGGGAATGAGATCTTTTCCCAGTTTTACATTAAGATGACTGTATGCTTTTAATTTAATCCTAAATGACGCATGGTCTGACGATGGCCTGAACAGCTGGCCAAAACTAGTAACCATTGTGAATTGTTGATGGTATTGTTGCATGATGGTGTGTTCAATAAATACATACAAAGAATACAAATATATGCTCCCTTAGTGATTTTATGTCTGGATTTATTTTTCACACATTACTTGATAAACTTCAAATTCTTTATCTTAGCCACAGATGAACCTTTCTTTCAAACACAAGAATGGAATCTGGAAAGCTGATAATTTAACCATTATCAGACATGTGTCACATTATTATGTTAATCAGCCAGCAGTCCTATTGGTGATGCATATTACTGTGTCACTAAAATGCCTCCTTCAGTCAGCTGATACAAGCTATGGCACGGGAATTTTTTTTTCACTCCCCTTTCCAAATTGTGTTGTTTCCCTGCTTGAGTTATTAATATGTATCACTCTTAGCCCATTTTTAACTTGAAATGCAATATTGTAAATAAAGCCAACTTGGTACACAATTTTTCTTAGTGTGTTTATTTCTTTTCTCTACATGTTTGGGTGACTATGTGCCCATCATCAGGAGAGACAACTGTATTGATGTGACACTTGGTACTTGTTATTCTTTATGCAGGGTGGAATTCCACCCTGCATACCAGACAGTCATCCATTCAGAATAACAAGTACCAAGTGTCACAGAAATACAGTTGTCTCTCCTGATGACGGGCACATAGTTTCCTGAAACATGCAGAGAAAAGAAATTTACATACTAAGAAAAACTGTGCACTAAGTTGGCTTTATTTACAAGATTATATAGGGATGCATGGTCAACAAAACATAAAATATGAAATGCGAATTCTAGTCATTAACTACAATACTGTTCCGTCAATATGCCACCCACATTTTTCAATAATTATGTTAGACTTGAAACAATGACACTAATATGTAAAAAGTTTTCTAATGTGTTTGTAGTTGGTGGGAAGATGGGTTGTAGAATACAATCAGAAGTTTTAAAGACAGACATTACCTGTCACACCTTGTTTGGAAAAGTCACCAAATAAATGTTTTACCACATGTTTGTAGTTAGGGGGAGTGAGGGTAGGGATAGACCTGTGGCATGACTGCTTATTCTTATGGAACAGGTGCATACTTGGGACAGAGTAGGACTGGCAGAAGATAACAAAGAGACAGCTACATGTGGCAGTGAAGAGTCTCATGAGGACAGAAGAAAGGATTGGCAACTACCTTCATGTGAATCATTTGCTCTCCTCTCCAGGCATATTTTATGAACAATATGCAAGAGCTATCAGTTGTACAACATATGCAGGAGGGGGTAGGGACCTAACCCTAAGGCACTAAAACTGCATCATGGGTTATATACATGAGGCACCATTCCAGCATGTGTGAACATAGTGATGGATATGCACAGAACATAACACAAGACTACTTCTGTGATAAACACTGTAAAGCTCCAAAACCTGTCAATGCTGAAGACAACAGTCAGCACAAGAGATAATGTCAAGGAAATGGCCATTAATTATTCAATCAGTAAAAGGACAAGGAAGGGGGAAAACGACTGTGTCACTTGTTGAATCTAAGTATGCCAAACAGTTATATCACGGAACATCACAGCCAAGTGGGAGCATTCCTGCTCCTCATTCAAGAGGGTATATGCCCAAATCACAGTCTAGAGACTGGTTATCCAAACTCAGGACTTTGTGGTTTTCCTCAGTTCCTTCACTGCAAATGCCAGGCGATACCTCAAGCGAGGCCACAACTGTTTCTGTTCATTCTGTTCACATCCCTTCCAATTCGTCATTCAATGACCATCATATTATTCAGGGCTAAATACTCTACTGCCAGCATCATGAAAGTATCACAAATAAATAAATACTAAATAAATAAATAAATGGATATGCCAGGAATGCACACATTTTCCAGAAACCTAGGAGCCACCTCAAAATTCTAGGTGCCAGATGGATGACATGAAGCAAACACCATACTAACAACCCACAAATATAAGAAGCCACCTCACAACATTTAGTTGTCTGTGCAACCAGGTGCCTGGGAATTGTGCACCCCTGGGCTATAACATTTAATCATCCTGCAGTAGCAAAACACACAACCAAAAATTCTGACTTGGTAGAAACTTTGGTGGAACTGAGTATAAGGGAACCTCATCTTCAGTCCACTGCAACAGGAAAACCGTACCCACAAACCAGTCAAATGATCTAGCCTGAAGCTCAATACCAATCAATAATCAGCAAGTTATAGGCTTGGCTTGTAGTGTATCACACAAGCCAAGAGAAATGAATATCAAATTAAAATTCCCAAAGAACAAAATTTGCCTGTATATAGACTCATATTTTTGTATTTACCAAACACAAGCAAAGTCTAAATCAGGGTATTGTCACAATGTAGAATCAAAAACATTTCCACAAATATGACAACATGGGGACTCATATGCACATGCTTTTATTTTATTTCAGGAATCATTGAACTTTTTCTTTTTTTGGTCACGCTAAGTTTTATAACAGTAAGTACTAAAGCAACAGAATTCAGCACCTATTTTCTTCAAAATGTTTTTTACTAAGTAATTTAGCAACCACAATTCCACTACTTCTAATACTATTAAAAACCACCATGCTAAAATCCAGTCAGTGCTGTCACAATGGGGATTCAAATCCCCCTATTTCCACACCACAGAAGTTAATGCTGGTCAGTGGTGGGCTTTCCATTTCTCTAAGCATCTACATTCTAAACACCCAAATACCAATAACACACTACTCCCACCCCACATTTTATAAGAATAAACATTACACTACAATAAAGCAAACAAACAAATATACAAAACAGAAGGTGTACTGAAGCAACATATTTACAGCTTCTGAGAGAAGTAATCAAATCTATTACCTTCTTCATACTCCAGAGATTGCAAACAGTATAGTGAGGTGGAAGGATGTTTTAGAAGAAAAGCAGAAATGTCCAGGTAATGTCAATATTTTATTTTCTAGCACATGTTAGGTAACATTAAACCACCACTTTCAGCATTGTAACAAAAGCAACATTCTTCAAGACACGTGCAACATGATGTAATAAATTTCTACCACATCAAATCTGCTACTTTATTTTCACACCACTTTTTATATGTTCAATCTAGATCAGGATTTCACAAACTGTGCAGCACACCCATTGCAAGACCTGAGGATACAAGGAGGTTAGTATGTGAAAAATAAAAATATAAGTACTATGTAGGAAGTTTTTAAGTATAACATATAACATGCTTTGGATCACAGTATATTAGATGTATTATTCACTGTCATATGAAAATAATTATAGCAGGGCTGGACAAATACAACTATGAGGAAAATGAAATACCATACTGCTGCATAGTTCCAACTATTCCAAAACTATACATTCTTCATGTCAGGCACAGGTTCTATTAAATGCAGTTTTCAGGCATTCTTTAAGAAGGTGAAAAAAAAACCTCATACTGAGACTATGTCCATCTGTCTGTCTGTGACCTAGAATTAACTAAACAAAATGCTGGATTTTAATGGCATTCATTTATATTTAGTGATGGAAATGTCCATCGTTCTCAGTAACACATACATGCATTCACTCTTTTCCTCACATTTGCTGCAACATGGTGAAGAGTTTCCAATGTGATGCTTGAAATTCACATTTAAATTTTTGTTTAATTCTTCCAATTTTTATTTGGGGGGGGGGAGGGGGGGTTGGGAGTTGGTGGGAGGCACATCAGACATTCTCTTTCAGAAACATCCAATATAGTAATCAAGTAGTGTAAGATCCAGATACCAAGGGGGCCATAAATTTTAAGAAATAATGCACCCACCAAAGAATTCAGATAACATCCACATTGTGGAAGTTGCTGTATGGGCCATTAAACCCATCTTGTTGAAACTGGCAGTCTTATTCATTAACTTGCAACAAGGCTATGAAATTCACAATTCTGGGTAACATCCCGCTGTTAGCATCTGTCTCAAGAAAATGGCACTGACGGTTTTCCACAAAGAAACAACACACCATATTTGGATTTTTAACGAGTGTAACAATCTTACAGAAGGTTTGGAGATTTTCAGCACTCCATATTCTGTTGTTTTTCCTAGTAATGTTACCACTAAAATGAAATCATGCTTCACCAGTAGAGAAAACTTCATATAAAATGTGTATACCCTCCCTTAAATGAAGTGTGTAAACCAACTGCAGTACATAAGTCACTGCTGCATATCAGGACGCTCAAGTCTGTGGATGGCATGTCCACAAGGAATATGGAGTTTTAAAATCTTTGTAGCATTCCATAAACTTCCATGGGATAATCTACTCTAATGAAAAAGTTTGCTTGGAAAGTGTAACAGAGTTTGATGGATAGTGTACAAGTTATTATCACTTAGCATTGAATATCAACCCCAACATTTTCTGTCCTGGACACTTCCAGTGTTCACCAAATGAGATAATGTCCATCTGTTTGGCACAAGTGAATTAGGGATCACATTAAATCCAGTCATGCAAGTAACATAAGAATGAAAT
>Ga0131853_10002044_pt1 | contig 36154 bp, 41 predicted proteins | sample TergutLab28metaG_FD_92764 | JGI IMG/M metagenome (GOLD analysis project Ga0131853, IMG submission 92764) | Labiotermes labralis P1 segment gut microbial communities from Petit-Saut dam, French Guiana - Lab288 P1 (version 2) (version 2) | ecosystem: Host-associated > Arthropoda: Insects >... | reverse complement strand
CTTTCGCTGTGCGAAAGTGGCCTACGGCCAGTTTGCCAAAGGCAAACCACAAAGACCGCGCGTTTCGTGCTCGACACAAGACCCTTTTCAACTAAAATGACTATATATGCCAAAGGAGAGATACAATGAAAAACCAAAAAAATCTCACAGATTTCGGCCCGCGTCCATTTGTGGTGGATATAGCTAAGGCCACAACAGCCAACAATACCTACCGCACGGCCCTATGGAGTGGCCCGCATATGCAACTAACTGTGATGACCATCCAGCCGGGCGATGACATTGGTTTGGAAGTACATCCGCATGTAGACCAATTTCTGCGCATAGAACAGGGTCGCGGTGTCACTACCATGGGCCTGACAGAGGATAATCTAGCGTTTGCACAGCCTGTGTTTGAAGATGATGCCGTATTTGTTCCTGCGGGCACATGGCACAACATCATTAACACCGGAGATGGCCCTATGAAACTGTACAGCATCTATGCTCCACCAAACCATGCGCCGGGCACAGTGCACAAGACCAAAGAAATTGCAGAGCTTGAAGAAGAGCATCATTAGACCTGCTTAGAAACTGCGAAAATCATACGAAAAACTGCATGAATCCCTGCGATTTTAGCTCACTATATAAGCCTCTGTCGTTTGACAGAGGCTTGGCTTTTTCCTTTATTAATCTTTCTTCTTATCTTTCTTGCCCTTATCCTCAATCTCTTTAACAGGCTCATCACCCTTAGGCGGCGGCGTCATCACCGGCGAGCGCACGCCCGCAATATCCGTCTTACGTACCCACACCTTAATACCACGGTCCTGTCCAAATTCTACTAGGAAGCAATCTGTGCCTTCGCCCACAATCTTGCCAAAGAATCCGCTAGTGGTCATAACATTATCACCCGGGCGCAGACCCTCTTGCATTTCCTTCGTAGCCTTTGCCTGCTTGCGCTGCGGCCGCATAATAAGGAAATACACCACCGCAAACATCAGCACAAATGGCAGTATCAGCGTAAACATATCGCCCATTCCACCCGGCTGTGCTTCTTGTTGGGTTGCGCCGGCAGCAGGTGCCGTAGTTCCTGCTCCTGCGGCTGGTGCGGCAGCTTGTCCGCCGCCTGCGCCTACAGCCACGCCGTCAATGTATACGGTTCCGCCGCCGCCAGTACCGGGCATACATGCCGCTAAGCCAAATACAACCACAATTGCTAATATCATCCATAGAAACTTTTTCTTCATCAAATTAAACCTCTCTCTTCATTTAGTAATCATTGCCATCTCGACAATGATATCACAATACAGGCATACTTGTCAATTACAAATTCCGCACCTTAAATTCCTTCTCGGTCTCGCGGCGCGCATCCCGCTTTGCAATATCATGCCGCTTGTCATATTGTTTTTTACCCTTTGCCAGCGCAATATCCACCTTCACAAACGGCCCCGAAAAATATATCTTCAGCGGCACCACGGTATATCCATCCCGCGTAACCGCCCCAACCAGCCGATTTATCTGCCGTCGGTGAAGCAGCAAACGGCGGCGGCGCGTGGGATCTTTTTTGTCGCGCTCCACCGTTGCATGGTCATAGGGACTAATGTGCATATTAACCACGTAAGCCTCGCGGTTTTCAAATGCAATATGGCTGTCCACCAAATTGCACCGCCCAGCTCGCAAAGACTTCACTTCCATGCCAAAAAGCTCAATGCCGGCCTGGAAGGTTTCCTCAATAAAATAATCATGCCGCGCCTTGCGGTTTTGCGCTATAAGCTTATATCTGCGTTCTTTTTCCAAAACAATCTCTCCTTTTAGCCTTGTGCTTTGCTTGCTCTCAGAATCTATCTTCAGTAATGGGACATACGGATTTTCGAGCCTGATTTTTAGCCAATCAAGGAAGTTGAATCTGTGGCGTGCCCAAAGGCACGCGAGGATTCAACTGACGCAGAGTGGCTGAAAATCGGCCGGAAAGACGTATGGCAGCTTACTGAAGATAGGTTCTCAATCTAACGGCCTTTTTTACAGACGCTCGAACATTCTCAAAAGTTTCTAAATTCGCGACCTCCGATGGCAGAAACCATCCAATATCATCTATCTCTAATTCTTGCGGATTTAGTGTGCAATTTTCGGCTTTACAAAGATAAATCATATCAATATGGTTATGTAATCCATCCCCATCTATATCCTCTAGCAAAATTTCCATAGGCAACGGTAGCTCGTAGTCAACCGAAGGAATGTCAGTGTCTAATGCCGCCGAAATCACCTTGGCTCTGATGCCTGTTTCTTCAAATATCTCACGCAAAGCCGCTTCGCAAGGCAGCTCATTTTCTTCAATATGTCCGCCCGGCGGCAACCATACGCCCAACTTTTTGTGTTTAATCATAAGCACCTTGTTCTCATCATTAAATACAAAACCCGTCGCCGTAAAATGATTTTGCACCATAAATCATCAGTCCATTCTTTAGAGTCAGCGGTTAATAATAATCATGTCTATACCATGTTGCAATAATATCACAAAAAATGTATACTGTAAAGAGAAAGGGGTATGCCAATGTTCAAATCACGCAAAAAAAGGATAAAACAATATCTTTCGCCCATAGACCACATGCGCCGCAGCTATTTGCGCTTTAGAATTATCTCACTGTCGGTGATTGCAATTCTATTGGTTAGCCTAGTTACCATAATTTATCAAAACTACGACTATCTACTCTTCAAAAACCTAATAGCCCACCACTATATACACACAGATACATTAGACGAGCTTTTTGAGGCCCACGGCATAACGCCCCACAGCTATATCCGCAATTTTGATAATCTGGTGATATCCATCGTAACCCAGCAAATACGTGCGGTAGATGGTGATGTGTACACATATCAATACAATCCGGTCCAGCGGCAGGCATCAATTGAGCGCGTGCGCACCCGCGCTGCATCAGCCGAACTTCGCGAGATTGCACCCGGCATAGGTTATCTGTTTTTGCCCAATATTTCAAGCTATGTTAGCCAATTTGTTGCGGATAATCAAGACGAAATAGGCAGTTTTGATAATCTGATACTGGATTTGCGCGGCAACGGCGGCGGTGTGCTGGATGACTTCCAAGATATAGCAAGCCTGTTTTTGCCACGCGGCGATATTATAGGTTTTGAAACCGCACGCTGGCATCTGTTTGGTTGGAATGTATTCGGAAATCAGCGCAATTCCAGCGGAAATAAAGTATTTGAATTTGACAACATAATTATATTGCAAAACGAGCGTACCGCCAGTGCAGCCGAAGGGCTGATAATGGCTCTAAAGGACAACCTGGACAATGTAACCACCATCGGCGCCCTAACATATGGCAAGGGCATAGGCCAGGCCACACTGCCACTACGCGGCGGCTTTGCAGTGCGCGCCACCGTAATATTAATAGAAACCCCAACCCGCGAAACCGTGCACGGCGTTGGCATCACGCCCGATATTGAATACGAAACATACGGTGATAACATCATAGACTTTGCGCTTAATCTGATAACCGAAGGAGCCTAAAATGTACAATTTAAAAGTAGATTGCCACACCCACACAATCCACACCCACCATGCATATTCCACAATAGCTGAAAATGTACAGATTGCCGCCGAAAAAGAGTTGGAGGCCATTGCCATCACTGACCATTTTGGCTTGCAACTGCCCTGGTTGATGGAACATCGGCAATATAGTCTAGAAAACCACACAAACACAAAAATACCGAAAATAATGCGCGGTGTACGCGTCTTTAGGGGCGTAGAGGTCGATATCATTGGATTTGACGGCACCTTGGCAGGCAGCGAAATGCCGCTATCCTTCTTTCGCTATCCAGATGCGAAAAATTTTATAGACTTCATTATGGCCACAAAGGATGTTGTAATCGCTTCTATGCATTACTTTGAAGGCAATCGCAGTAAAACCATTATCGAAAACACACAAATGTATGTCAATGTCCTGTCTCACAAAAATGTAGATATATTAGGCCATCCTACGCGCAGCGGCCTGGATTTTGACTGGTCCGAGGTTGTATCAGCTGCCAAGACCCATGGCAAAATGATAGAAATAAATAACGAAACTCTGCGTTCACGCCCAAAGCAAACCCGGGTTAACAAAGAGCTGGCCCTACTTTGCGCCAATGCCGGAGTATCCATCTGCGTTGGTTCTGATGCACATATTTGCTTTGATGTGGGCGAATTTACATTAACCGAGCAGATGCTGGCAGAAATTGGCTTTCCTGCTGAATTGATTGCCACACGAAGCTTGTCGGCCTTTGAAGCTGCCCTACAAAAATCAAGAGGAGAGATTTAACCCCATGACCCGTGAAGATGCCTTCATCCTGTGGCTAATGTCACTGGGATTACATAAACCATGGGAAATACTGGAACACCACGGCTCAGCAGAAGCTGTTTTTCGCAATGCCACTGATGTAAAATCCGCATCCCACGCTAATGCAGACTACCTTGAGAAACTGGTAAACCGCACGCGGAATGCTCTTGCAGATGTTGATGCCCGTTTCATCTCATATCAGCATGAGGACTTTCCCATGCGGCTGACAAATATACCCAATCCACCTCTAGGCATATTTGTCAAAGGCGTTACGCTTCCAAACCCCACCACACCAGCCGTTGCTATCATAGGCACCCGAGAAAATACCGTATATGGCGGTAAAGTGGCAGAAATGCTTGCAACAGAGCTGGCTGCGGCAGGCATTACTATCATTAGCGGCATGGCCCGCGGTTTGGATTCTCGCGCCCACGAGGCAACCCTGGCGGCAGGTGGCCAAACCTGCGCCGTGCTGCCCAGCGGTATAGATATATGCTATCCGCCCGCAAATTCACGGTTATACCGCCAAATTGCAAATACCGGCTGCCTGATTACAGAATTTCTGCCAGGCTTTAAGCCGCAGCGTTGGTCTTTTTCAGCCAGAAACCGCATAATTGCGGGCATGGCAGATATTTTGGTCATCGTGGAAGCTGATGCAAAAAGCGGAACACTGTCCACCGCAGACCACGCACTAGCCCAGGGCAAAGAAGTTTTCGCCGTACCCGGCAAAATAACCGACAAAAAAAGCACCGGCACAAACGAACTGATAAAGCAGGGTGCGCATATTTTAACAAATACATCAGATATACTTTTGGCCCTAAAAATCAACCATCCCGAAGCCCCAAAGGAGTTTTCACAAAAAATTCCCCTTGCATCTGATGAAACTTTGGTGTATGATTGTCTAAATTACGACCCTGCTACCGTGGACTATATCGTTTACAAAACCGGACTAAACGTAGCAGCGGTGAATACAATATTGTTAACAATGGAGCTTGCCGGCCATGTAAAAAGACTGCCCGGCCAGCGATATATTAAATCGTAGGGGCGGCACTTTGCCGCCCAGTTCAAGAAAAGAGTGACTTAACATGCCAAAAAAAGAGACAAAATCCAAAAACCTGGTAATCGTAGAATCCCCTGCCAAGGCCAAGACCCTAAAAAAATTCCTGGGTTCTTCCTATAAAATCGAGGCCAGCATGGGACATGTGCGCGACCTGCCAAAAAGTGAACTGGGCGTTAATCCCGAAAACGATTTCGAGCCCAAGTATATCACAATCCGCGGCAAAGGCGAGCTTTTGGCCAAACTGCGCAAAGAAGCCAAAAACGCCAACAAAGTCTATCTGGCAACTGACCCGGATAGAGAAGGCGAGGCCATTTCATGGCATCTTATGCATGCTCTAAAGGTGGAGCCGGAAAAAACCGCCCGCATCACATTCAACGAAATAACACAACAGGCTGTGAAAAAGGCTGTTAAAGAGGCGCGCGCCGTAGATATGAACCTGGTGGATGCCCAGCAGGCTCGCCGTGCGCTGGATAGGGTGGTAGGCTACAAAATATCTCCGCTTCTGTGGAAGAAGGTTAAAAAGGGCCTATCCGCTGGACGCGTGCAATCTGTCGCGCTCAAAATTATCTGCGACCGCGAAGAAGAAATTGATAATTTCATCCCCGAAGAATATTGGACAATAGAGGCCATGCTTGCCAATGCCAAGAAAAAGCAGTTTGAAGCAAAATATCACGGACTTGCAAAAGATGGCAAGAAACGTAAGCTAGAGAGCAAAGAAGAGGCTCAAAAGGTCTTGAAAGCTGCCGAAAAAGGCGAATTTGTGGTGCAGGATGTCAAGAAATCGCAAAGGTCACGCAAGCCAAATCCACCTTTCACCACATCCACATTGCAGCAGGAAGCCGGGCGCGAGCTTAATTTTGCTACCCGCAAAACCATGATGATAGCTCAGCAGCTGTACGAGGGCATCACTGTAGGCGGCCACGGCACCGTCGGTCTTGTAACATATATCCGTACGGATTCAACTCGCATAGCAGATGAAGCTTTCACATCGGGCCGAGAATATGTCGTACAGACTTTCGGCGAGGCATATGCGCTGAAAGAAAAGCCTGAAGTTAAGGCCAAGCGCGGCTCACAAGATGCCCACGAAGCCATACGACCATCTTATATAAATCTCGACCCGGAAGAAATCAAAGAGCATCTTTCCCGCGACCAATATCGCCTATACCGCCTTATCTGGCGACGTTTTCTGGCCAGCATCATGACCCCCGCAATTTTCGACACCGTTGCCGCAAAAATCGAAGCAGGCGGCCAGCTGTTTAATGCCAGCGGCTCCGTGCTCAAGTTTGAGGGCTACAAAAAGGTGTATTTGAGCAAAGAAGAGGAAGAGGAAAGCTCAAAGGCCCTGCCAGAGCTGGTTGTAGGCGAAAAGCTAAAGCTGGTAAAAATTACACCAAACCAGCATTTTACCCAGCCGCCGCCGCGCTATTCCGAGGCGTCGCTGGTTAAAGCCCTGGAAGAAAACGGCGTTGGCCGCCCATCCACATACGCTCCTACAATAGGCACCATCACCACCCGCGGCTATGTGTCCAAAGAGCAAAAGGCCTTGTATCCCACAGAACTTGGCACCATTGTAAATGATATAATGAAAGAGCATTTTGACCAAATTGTAAACATAGATTTTACGGCAAATATGGAAGAGACCCTGGACCGCGTGGAAGACGGCGAAATAGCCTGGAAAGACGTAATGCGCGACTTTTACCCCGGTTTTGCCGAAAAACTAAAAATAGCCGAAGAAAATATCGGCGAAATAGAGGTGCGCGACGAGGTTACAGATATCATCTGCGAAAACTGCGGCCGCAATATGGTTATCAAATTCGGTCGCTATGGCCGCTTTCTGGCCTGCCCTGGCTTTCCGGAATGTCGCAACGCCAAGCCGCTGTTTGAAGATGCCGGCTGCGATTGCCCAATCTGCAAAAACGGCAGCCGCGTACAAATCAAAAAAACCAAAAAGGGCCGCATATATTACGGATGCGAAAATAACACAGCCGAGCCACCTTGCGACTTTATGTCATGGAACAAGCCTACCGGCCAGCCCTGCCCGAGGTGCGGCCAGCCACTGGTAGAAAAAGGCAGCAAAAAGTCCAAAAAAATTGCCTGCCCTGATGATAAGACCTGTGGATATATCACAGATGCGCCGGAAGAGGATGAAAAGGAATGAACATAAGACCGGAAGCCCCTACCGATTGGCGTATAGTCGAAGAACTGACCCGTGCAGCTTTTGATAATCCCGACCGCACATCCAGATCAGAAATCGACTGCCCCACGGAGCATTATATGGTGCATCAGTTGCGCCAGCACGACGGCATTATGGAGCTGAACTTCGTGGCGGAACTGGACGAGCAAATTGTAGGCCACATAATCTACAGCCACGCACATATCTTGCAACCCAACGGCACAAAGGTTGATGTGCTGAACTTCGGCCCGCTAAGCGTCCTGCCGCAATGCCAGCGCAAAGGCGTTGGTGGTGCATTGCTACAGCACTCAATTGAAAAAGCGCGAGGGATGGGTCACGGCGCAATCCTGTTTTTCGGCCATCCCGAATATTATCCAAAATTTGGATTTGAACCCGCCGCCAATTTTGGCATCACAGACCGCAATGGCAAGAATTATCCTGCATTTATGGCTATGGAGCTGGTGCAAGGATATCTTGCTGATGTTTCAGGCAAGTTTATAGAATCAGATATTTACAATGACGAGCTAAACCGCGAGAAAGTGAGAGAATATGACAAGCAATTTCGATAATATACCCATAGAACGCGCCAAACCGGAACATTTAGCGGAAATCACTGCTGTGGATGTGGCGGCATACGGTCCCGAGAGTGCATCACATTGGCTGGAAGAAGGGTTGAGCGACCCAGAAGGGTATTATTTTGCAGCCTTCATTAACGATGTGATTGTTGGATACTGCGGCATGTATCGCCTCACATACAAAGAACCAAATTACTGCAAAATAGCTACAGTAGCAGTTCTACCAGACTTCCAAGGTAAGGGCATTGGCAGAGCCATGATGCATAAAATACTTGATACCGCAAGAGAACTGGGCCTTGACCGCACAAAGCTGGAAGTACGCACAAAAAATACAGCCGCAGTCGCGCTGTATAAATCTTTAAGATTTGTGGTGGAAGAGCATATCGAAGGCTACTACACCATGGATAGCTCCGGCGATGATGGCTATATAATGTGGCGGTACGAACAATCATGAGAATAATTATTTTTGCCATAGGCATATTATTGCTGCTTAATGTGACCGTGCTGGCCTTTACAACCAGCACCCACCACGGCCACACAATACAAGCCGCCCTTTCAGCGGTTGTATTATTATACGCTGTGTTTTTCAACAAACTACCGCCCAGATTTCGTATAGCCACCTATATTGCGGCTATCATTCCCCTGGTTTTCGTAGTTTTTCTGGCGATTTACGGCAATATCAATCATGTTGACCATAACGAAGATGTCGTCATCGTGCTAGGTGCAGGTCTAACCAGCGGCCGCGTAGGCAATCACCTAGCCGCCAGACTGGATACCGCCCTGGACTATCTACAACATAATCCTGAAGCCATCGTCATAGTATGTGGCGGCCTGGGCGCAAATCAACCCGTTACCGAAGCCTACGCCATGGCGCAATACCTAATTGCCCGTGGCGTACCGCCCGAAAATATCCTGCTTGAGGACCGTTCCACTACCACATACGAAAACCTCATATTCGCCAAGGATATTCTTGCCGAACATTTCCCCAATGGTTTCACAGCCGCCCTTGTAACCAACGATTTTCACATATTCCGCGCAGGTCACCTGGCGCAACAAAATGGCATTGACGCAAACCCGCTGGGCGCGCCAACGCCGTGGCATAGCTGGACCGTCAACTATTTACGAGAAATGTTGGCCATTATAAATATGTGGGTATTTGGATAGCTATTTTGAAATACAGGAGGTACACCTATGCAAATCAAGTTTATTCCTAATGGAACAAGGCTGGACGTGCAAGCCGCCCCGGATGGCTCACGTGCTTATGATGAAGAAATCTTATTCGGCATATTTGTTGATTCAAAAGATGACCTGCTATTTTACCTTGAGTGCCCTGTACTCTTTGAGCGAGAGCGCGAGCCGCAAGAGGGCGACTTTTTGCGCTTTTCTTTCTATCGCGGCTCAGAAAACTATACCTTTGAGGGAAAAATAGGCTTGATTGCAGATAGCTTCGGCAAAAAGCTCATACATATCAATGTAATTTCCTTTGTGGAAAAAGCCAGCCGCCGCAAAATGCAACGCATTCAGGTTAGTTTACCCGCAACACTTTACAAGCCAGACCCTGACCAAAAAGACAAGCCAGGTGAGCTTTCGCAAAAACTAACAACATTTGACATAAGCGGTACAGGTCTGTGTCTATTATCAAACGAACAGTTAGATTTGCGCGATGGCTCAGATTTTATAGTAGAACTTCATCTGCCCAATTCAGAAACCTTCACGCTTTCAGCCAAACACGTTAGAACAGGCAACTGCCCGCAATATGTGCTATATAGATACGACCACGCCTTTGTAATGGATTACGAAAACGCAACCGGCGTAATGTATGATTTAACCCTAGCGCTCTTCAAGCTAAAACTGGAAAACCGCCTGTAGAGAACGCATTTATGCGTTCCTCCGACTAACAGAATACATCAATTCCTGTACATCCACATCACTGTCTTTGTATCGCCGCGTTAAATCATCCCGCTCCAGCGTCATCCCTAGCTTTTCCATGATGCGTATTGATGCTCCATGCCTATAATCGCAGGTTGCAAACACCTTCTGCAATTTCAGCTGACTAAACGCAAAATTCATAACCGACTGCGCCGCCTCAGTTATAAAACCCTTGCCTTTGTAATCATTATGAATTATCCAGCCCATCTCACCAATTTGCCCATCTTCAACAGCCACAGAAACTGCGCCAATATGCGTACCACCTTCCAGCGTCACCGCAAATTCATAAGATTGCGGCGTGCCCTTTTCCCATTGAGCAACCGCCCAACGCAAAAATCTCTCGGTATCATCTATGCTGCCATTAGGCAAATACAACATATAGTCCGCATGGTCGGCATCGCCTGCATATGCGTGCATTGTCTCCAAATCAGTCATTTCAAATGGCCTTAGCACAAGGCGTTCAGTTCTAATTATCATATTTCATCCCCTTAATCCGCATTAATCCGGCCATTTCTAGTATGCAGCCTCGTATTGCCCTCATCCGCCAGCACATTGCTCACATCAATGCTGCCATTGCGTGTTTCGGCATCCAAATCACCCGGCACAGCCAAATCAATCAACCTAATGCTGCCATTACGCGTTTCCACAGCCAGGCTTTGTGCCAGCACAGTGTTATTGCCGGCCACACCACCAACATGCACACGTCCATTCCTGGCATAAATATCCAGCGCATCAAACACAACTTCAGGTAGCATTATCGTAAAACTGCCATTGCGGCTATTTACAGTAAGCACGCCATCTTCAACACCATGTCTCCCGCCATTAGAATCATGCACGGCAATATAGCTTTCGCTATGCAGGCGCACTTCTACACTGCCATTACGGGTAGAGACCGCTATGCTGCTAACATCATCCGCCGCAAATCGCATATAATCTACAACAGGCACAAGGCCAGATATCTGCTGTGATGCCGAAACACCTCTGCGGTTATGCACTTCAAAGCCTGCAAATGCACTAAATATCAGTCCTGCTACTAAAATTCCTGCCAAAAACGGCAGCAGCAAGGCTTTCTTCGACCTCTTAGGCCCCTCATGAACAGGTGTTGCTTCTGGCCTTGGCCCATTATCGTTATGCATATTCATATTCATCCCTCCAGAGATTATTTTGCCATATATACGTGCCTTCATCCGCAAAGTCTGCCGCTTCTCCAAAAATTTCTTTGTTGACTTGCCATAACCTATATGTTAAAATTATGTGAACAAAGAGAGGTGTACATATTATGAAATGTAGCTGCGGCAGCGTGCTTACACCAACCGGCGTATGCCTGGATTGTGGCAAGATAATCCAGAAATTTGATGCTTTGATGCTGATTGTCGCATTGGTTGGTATCGCGTTTCTTCCGATACTTGCCCTGGCCGTTCCTGCCATCATATCCACCTTTGAACTGGATGGCACCTTAGCGGCAACCATCCTCACCGCGCTATCTTTCGTGGTGCCCATCTCTGTTTGTGCAGATGCAGTCTTTATGTCCATAAAACGCAAAAAAACCCACAAAACAACAATGCCCCTTGCCTTTGGTACCATCGGCATCATCATTGGGGTCGTGCTGTTATTACATAGACTCATCTCATAGGCATGTCTAATATAGGGGAGGTATTTTGATTATGCAGTACCAACAATACAATCAACCCACTGGTGGCGGCAGTACTCCAAAAGCCGACATGTGGCTTATGTCACACACCAACTATTTCAAGCCGGAACATATGGTGTACCTGCAAGAACATCTGCGCGCAATGCCGCCAGAGCGTATAGATTCGCTGATAGGCGTAGATTTACACAACCCCACATCAATCCTGCTGTTTTCCATTTTCCTTGGCAGTCTTGGCGTAGATAGATTTATACTAGGCGACACCGGTATGGGCGTGGGCAAACTTCTTACATTGGGTGGTTGCGGAATATGGGGACTAATAGACATTTTCTTGATTAGCGACCGCGCAAGGGTAAAGAATTTTGAGAGTATAACAACAGCCCTGGGTGTTCGCCCATATACTATGTAAACTTTAATATGTCCAACAAAAGGGAGGTATTCTATTATGCAGCAACAATACAATCAGCCTGCCGGAAGCGGCGGCGGCAATCCAAGAGCTGACATGTGGCTTATGTCTCACACGAGCTATTTCAAACCGGAGCACATGGTATATCTACAAGAGCATCTGCGTGCAATGCCACCAGAGCGTATAGATATGCTGATGGGTGTAAAATTACACAACCCCACAACAATCCTTCTGTTCTCCATCTTCCTCGGCGAACTCGGCGTAGACAGATTTATACTGGGTGATACCGGTCTAGGCGTGGGTAAACTCCTCACACTGGGCGGCTGTTTGGTCTGGTGGCTCATTGACCTTTTCTTAATTAGCGACCGCGCAAGGGTCAAGAATTTCGAAAATATCACAACAGCCCTGGGCATCCGTCCTTATGCTATCTCATAATATGAGACACACGGGCAAAACCCACGCAGTAATGATTTTATCGGCATTCGGAATAGGCGTATTGATTTTGATTCTCACAATCCATACGCCTTTTTCCATTGGCTGCCTTTTCAAACTAATTACAGGTCTGCCATGCCCGGCCTGCGGCCTAACCACATCTTTCGTGTTAGCCAGCCAACTAGATTTTATCGGAGCAATCACCACCAATATCCTATTTCTACCCATCATAGTGGGAATGGCAACATATTTGTTTTGCGCCATTCAAGACGCATTTTTCAGCAAACAAAAAATAGGACAACTAAACGCCGCCCTAAACAAATGGTACATAATAATACCAGCAATCTTGCTGACCATCACATCCTGGGTTTACAACATCTTCCAACCATGGTCGTCATGATACACCATCAACTTACTCATCCCACCATCAACCACAAAGTTCTGCCCTGTTATAAATCCTGCTTTCTCCCCATCACATAAATACATCACCATCTGCGCAATGTCATTTGGCGTGCCAATGCGACCGGCGGGATGCTGCCTATGGTCAGATTCACTCGCATCATACCCAATCACATCAATCCATCCCGGCGATATTGCATTAACCCGTGCCCGGCCCGCCAAGCTAACCGCCAGAGCATGTGTCAATGCCAGCAGTCCGCCCTTTGCCGCAGAATACGCCTCGGTATTCGCTTGCGACTGCATTGCTCGCGTAGACGCAATATTTACGATAGCCGCGCCCTGTCCCAGCATATCACGCTGTAACAACAGGCTTGTCAAGAAATACGGGGCCGTCACGCCCACACGCTGCACATATTCAAAATCAGCATAAGAACAGGGCGTATGAATACCGCCCTGTCCTATACAAGCATTGTTGATTAGAAGGTCTATCGGCCGGGCTAATGTATCAGCAAAGACCGCAAGTACGGTCTCTTCAGCCACATCCCCCTGGAAAAATACCACGTTCTCGTGATGCTCTTCCAGCTTTCGCCCGGCATCTATGTCAATGTCGATAACATGGACCGTCGCCCCCGCCATCAACAGGTTTTCTGCGATGCAACGCCCAATGCCATTTGCGCCGCCTGTTACAATCGCAGTCTTTCCAGCAAATATCACGATTCTTCACCTTTTTCTTCCGTAGTTTCCGCACTTTGTGCCGTCTCTTCGGCAACCGCAGGCGTTTCTACCGCTGGCTGGGTTGGATATGCCGGATAGTGCCCATAGTATGGATGCACCGGTGGTCTTGCAGCTGCCCGCGCCTTCGCGCGCTTAGAGAAAAACCTAACGATGACGATAATCACAAATGTAATAGCACCCAGCAGCAACAGCGGAATAATAGCACCGGCCATAATTATCACAAAGCCTTGCAGCACATCCGAAACTATGCCAACCGATGTGCCAAATGTATCAGAAATACGCTGTCCAAAACTATCGCCCTCTTCTTCCTCTTCCTCTTCTTCAGGCGGCTCCAGCGTATCCCACAAATTCACATTAATAGTAGAAAACGCTGCCTGGTCGCCTAGGCCCATTATTTGACCGCGATAGAATTCAATATGATGGCGCACTTGGGTCAATCTATCTTCCAATGTAAATATCTGGTTCAAAGTTGTGGCATCCTCAACAAGCTCCAGCAGCCGGTCTTCTTCTACCAGTCGCACTTCCATACGCCGCTGAAAATCCGCAACTGCCCCTGTTACATCCTCGGTATTTTGATTAAGCGAAAACACCTCACCATAACCTTCCACATGGCGCATGGCCTCTTCAAATCGTGCCACGGGCACACGTATCGTAATGCTGAAATTGCGCGACCATATGCCCGGGCCATCCCAATCCAGCCAATTGCTAGTCAAATTAGAACTCTCAATATAGCCACCATATGACGCGGCCACATTGCGCAGATTAGCCACAGTGCGGTCAAATTCCTCGGTGCCCATATCCAGCCAAGCCCGCTGTATCAGCATACGTGGAGCCTGGACTTCCATACCAGCCGCGATAATTCCTAGAGATGCATATTCAGCAGTTTCACTACCGCCAACAGCTCCGTAATTCCACACACCTTCACCATCCAATTGCAATCTAAGCGATTGCTCCACCGGAAAGTCAGCTGCCTCTGTAATCACAAAGTCCGCCGCTGGTGCCACATCCACTAAACGACTGTTATTTGCATTAAATCCAAACGCATTTCCCGGTGCCGGAGTAGCCACTGCTGCCGGTGCCTCGGCCGCCATAGGCGCTTCATCCATCCCGCCCCCACAAGCCGCCAAAACCATCGCCCCAGCAATCATCATACCCAAAAATAATTTCCTCTTCATAAACATCACCTCTCCCATTTCATCCAAAATCCCTTCCATGGTTGTCATTCTGAGCGGAGCGAAGAACCTTCTCATATTCCACGCTCCGCCAGGATGACTTCTGGGAGGGCTGTTTCTATGTTACAATTATGTTACGAGATAAATCACTTTTTAGTTCCCAAAATTTTAATAAAAATTTCATCATCTTTCAAATCCAGCTGAATCGCACCGCTATCAAGACTTCCGGCCAGCAACGCTTCCGCAATCTTCTCTTTGATAGGCCCTTCCACCAGCCGTATAATCTCCCTAGCACCATATGCAACAGATAGACCCTTTTTGGCAATATAATCCAGCGCGGCATCGGTCGCCTTGATAGTGATATTTTTCTCACTCAAGCGTTTTTGTACCACCCCCAGAGCCTTGCGCGCAATCAAGGCCGCCATGCCCTCATCAACTGCATTAAAGTACACAATCTGGTTTAATCTATTGCGAAATTCCGGTGCAAATACACGCGTTACCTCGCGCCCCATCGCATCAGTATTTTGCGCATCGGCAAAGCCAATTACTTTGCGGTCGGCCTCTCTAGCCCCTGCATTACTCGTCATTATAATGATAACATTGCGAAAATCCGCCTTTTTGCCGCTATTGTCGGTCAATTTGCCATAATCCATTACTTGCAGCAGCACATTCATGATATTTGCGTGGGCTTTCTCTATTTCATCCAGCAGCAGCACGCAATGGGGCGTTTTGCGCACAGCATCTACCAGCAGGCCGCCTTCGTCATATCCCACATATCCCGGCGGCGAGCCTATAAGTCGAGCCACAGCATGAGATTCCTGATATTCGCTCATATCAAAACGTACCAGCCGTATATTTAGAGTATCCGCCAGCGTTCGCGCCACTTCGGTTTTACCAACACCCGTCGGGCCTACAAACAGCAAGCTGGCCACGGGTTTTTCCGGGTCATTAAGTCCAAAGCGCGCCGCCTTGATAGCGCCAACCACTGCTGTTACAGCATCATCCTGTCCAAACACCTGCGCCGATAGCCGCTCTTCCAGCGTCACCAGGCTCTGGCGTTCATCAGCAGAAACGCTGCTTTCCGGAATTTTAGCCATCTTGGCCACAATGCGCTCCACATCTGCCACGCCTATATGCGGCTCTTTTCCTTCCAATTGATATGTCGCGCCGCTGGAATCTATGATGTCAATGGCCTTATCAGGCAACCGCAAGTCATGCAAATACTTCTGCGACAGCTTCACGGCTTGTTCAAGGGCTTCGCGGCTATATTTCACGCCGTGATAGTCTTCATATTTATCCGCTATGCCCGCCAAAATTTCAATGGCCTCATCTGCGCTGGGCTCCAGAATATCAATCTTTTGGAAGCGGCGCGAAAGTGCAGAATCTTTCTCAAAAAACTTCTTGTATTCTTCAAATGTAGTTGAGCCGATAAAGCGCAGCTGTCCTTTGGTCAGATACGGCTTGATTAGCGATGTGGCATCTAGCGAGCCGCCAGAAACCGCGCCCGCACCAACAACTGTGTGTATTTCATCAATATATATAATGGCGTTTTCCTGTGCGGATGCCTCTTCCAGTATGCCTAGTAGTCTATCCTCAAAGTCGCCACGGAATTTGGTACCGGCAATCACAACGCCCATGTCCATATGGTATATATTGGCATCTCGCAATGATTTCGGCACATTCCCCGCCGCTATTTTTTGCGCCAGCCCTTCCACAATAGCCGTTTTACCAACGCCCGCATCACCCACCAACACAGGATTGTTCTTTATGCGGCGGCAAAGAAGGAGCTCTATATCGTGCAGGACATCTGTTCGGCCTACCAACGGGTCCAGGCGGCCGTTTTGAGCTAATTCGACCAGGTTTGTGGTGAATTTCCCCAGGGCACTTTCGGCCTTATCACCGGGCGGCAGGGTGCCGCCCCTACTGTCTTTCGGCATACCATGCGCAATGTATTTCATCATCTCCAGCCTATCCACGCCATTTTTGCGCATAATATGCACGGCGAAGCTTTGTGGCAGGTTAAACATCGACACAAGTATGTCACCCAGCCCAATTTCTACCTTTTGAGCACCAGCAGCTTGGGCCATTGCGGTTTCAAACATCCTCACAAAGGATATGGATTCTATGGGCGGCTCACCTGTTGTGCGCAGCAAATGCTCACCAAAATACCCTTGCAAGTCGCTAGAAATTTGTGTAACGGCACCACCGCTTTTGTTAATAATCTCGCGACCATCCTCAAACATTAGCACCGCATACAAAAAATGTTCCGGTGTTATATATTCATGCGAATTCAAATTGGCTTCATTCACGGCCACGGTATACACCTGGCCGGCCAAGGGATGTAATTTCATTCCATCGTTTCCTCCATCGTAATTTTAAGCGGAAAACCTGCCGCATCCGCCATGCGCTGTGCCTGCATCATCTTTGTGGCGGCGATATCGTAACTATACACACCCGCCAAGCCGTGGCCCTTTTCATGCACATCAAGCATTAGGCTTGTGGCTTCGGCTTCGGCCTTGCGAAACACCTGCATCAGCAGCTGCACCACAAAGTCCATGGGCGTATAGTCGTCATTGTGTATTTTCACGCCGTAAAGCTTTGGCACATCCAGCGCATCTTCAATTTCAGTATCCGCAAAAGGACTTGTAAACTGCCTGCTATATGGGTTTTCCGGCATATAATCACCTCGATATTTTTCGTTGATTTTTTTATGCATCTATGCTACAATTGATGTCCACACTTTTTTCTGGAGGCATCAATATGGAAAATGAAATTTTAATGCAGATATTGTCGGAGCTAAAAGAGGTTAAAACTGACTTGCAAGAGGTTAAAACTGACTTGCAAGAGGTTAAAACTGACTTGCAAGAGGTTAAAACTGACTTGCAAGAGGTTAAGGAGCGTGTTACCGTCATCGAAATTGACCACAGCAAAATGCTAACAGCTCTATTCGACGGCCAAAGCGGAATTATGGACATCCTTAACAACGAAATCCGCCCGGAAATCCGCAAAATAAACATAAAATTGGATAACCAACATATGAACCACATGGTACTTGATGACAAAGTGCGCAAAATCAATGAAGTCATGTAAGAGTCTCTTAGGGCAACTACAATAATGAAAGCGAAGAGTGACCTCAATGTCCCAACAAAACATCTATCCGCGCCAAGTGCCCGAAAAAAAGCAAATAGAGCATAAAATCATGCTTCTATATCTCATAAACAAAATGGATATTCCCCTTTCTAACAGTCAAATCACGCAATTTTCGCTGGAAGAAAATTACATGAACTTTTATAGCGTGCAGCAATATCTCAAGGAGATGGTAGAAATTGACTATCTGGATTCTTCCACAGATAACAACACTACACGCTACACCATCACCGGCGAAGGCATCAAGGCCCTAGACACCCTCGCAAGCCAGCTTCCATCCCATCTCAAGAACCGCATCACCAAATATGTAGCGCAAAACCGCAAGGCCGTGATGAAAGGCTTTGAAACCACCGCAAATCACTTTTACGACCACGATACAAGCGAATACATAGTAAAATGCGGCGTATACGACTACGATACGCTATTGATGGAGCTTAATCTCTCTGTTGTAAACAAAGAGCAGGCCCTGCTAATCTGCAACAACTGGAAAGCCAACGTAGGCAGCCTACACGCTCAAATTATCAATATTCTTTTGTCAAAAGAAGACCCAAAAATCAATCCATAGCATCATAATTATGCCACAAAAAGCCAGCTTGCGCAAGTAGATTTTAGGAGCACAAAAACCATGCACAAAAAACTGATAGTCCCATTTTTGCTTTGGGGATTTTTTCTAGCCATCGCTATTATATTGTGGAGCGTATTTGACAATATGTTCTATCTATTCAACTTTGCATATATCGGAACTTGCCTTGCATTGGGCATTTTTCTTTACTTAAAGAAAGTGAAGTATGCACGAAATGTTGTGCAGGCAGCTGTTGGCCTGTATATGCTTGTCTATTTAGGTATTTTATCCAATGAGAATATGCAAATAGAAGGCTTTTGGTATTTCTTATTTCTAGGCGTGTTTCAAGCTGCCGTAATTCATTTTGCGGTTGCAAAAATCCTTGGTCCGCTTTTGTTCGGAAGAGGTTTTTGCGGATATGCTTGCTGGACAGCAATGATTCTTGACCTATTGCCTTACAAGACCCCTCAAAATCCAAGAAAAAAGATTCGGTTCATCCCTTATGTGCTTTTCATAGCTTCATTTCTGTTTGTATCTGCATTGTTTCTGTTAAACATTTCCGGTATTGAAGCCATTATGTTTTGGAGCTTCATAGCCGGAAATGCAGCATATTATATCTGCGGAATTGCATTGGCATTTTCACTAAAAGACAATAGGGCATTTTGCAAATATATTTGCCCTATCACAGTATTTTTAAGACCGCCCAGCCGTTTTGCTTTTATTCGCATTAAAAACAATACGGAAAAGTGCGTAATGTGCAAAAAGTGCTTGAAAGTATGCCCCATGGATGTTGACATTACAGACAACTCCAGAAAACGGAAGCATGGAAACGAATGTATTCTTTGCTTGAAATGCATTGATGAATGTCCAAAAAAATCACTACATATATAGCAAACCCTCTTGGAAAATCTAAGAGGGTGTGTTATAATAATGAAAATTACATTTAGGGGGTATGCCAAAATGAAGGATGTATTCAAAGAACAGCTGGTAAAGCGCCGGCCAAACATAAAAACTGCTATGGTCAAGGCCGGTCTGGTTGCCGCGGCCATTTTTCTTATGGTATTTATTATGCTTTTTGAGGCATTGAGCTTCTTTTTCCCAATATTTTTGGTCATTATCATCTTCGGGGCATATTTTCTTTCTCGCCGCCTTAATATCGAATATGAATATGTGTTGACCAATAACGAGCTAGACATAGATATAATCTACAGTAAGGCCCGCCGCAAGCGCATATTTTCTGCCAGTGTACGGGATTTTGAAGCCTTTAGACCCGCCGGTAGCAGCGAGATGGAGCATAGCTTCACCAGCGCAACCGTCAAAGAAGACTATTCCTCCGGCCCCAGCACCGAAATACCTCAATACGAATTTCTTGTCAACTATAAATCCAAAAAAATGCGAATCCTTTTCGAGCCAAACCAGGATTTGCTTTCATCAATAATCCCGCATCTAAAACGCGGAACATATCCAGCAACTTTATTATCGAAAAAATAGGAGGTTATCATGGAAAAAATTCGCGAAGGACTATCTTTTGACGACGTATTGTTAATACCCGGCGCATCCCAGGTGCTGCCCGCCGCCGTGGACCTTTCCACATATGTTACCCGCGGCATAAAAATAAATGCCCCCATTGTCAGCACATGTATGGATACCGTTACAGAAAGCCGTATGGCTATTGCCGTGGCACGCCAGGGCGGTCTAGGCATCATCCACAAAAATATGACCATTGAGCAGCAGGCAGGCGAGGTAGACAAAGTAAAGCGCAGCGAACACGGCGTTATCACTGACCCATTTTCGCTCTCGCCCAACCATTATGTATACGAGGCCGATGCCTTGATGGCACAATATCACATCAGCGGCGTGCCAATCTGTGAGCATGGCAAGCTTGTTGGTATCATCACCAACCGCGACATCCGCTTCGAGACCAACCACAACAAAAAAATATACGAGGTCATGACCAAAGAAAACCTAATCACCGCACCCGAAGGTGCCAATCTTATTGATGCCAAGGAAATCATGACCAAACATAAAATCGAAAAACTGCCCATCGTGGATGACAAATTCAACCTAAAGGGTCTCATCACCATCAAGGACATCGAAAAAGCTATAAAATATCCCGATAGCGCGAAGGATGCCCAGGGCAGGCTAATTGCCGGGGCCGCCATCAGTGCTAACGACGAGGCCATGGAGCGCGTTGCCGCATTGGTTGAAAAGAAAGTTGATGTAATCGTGGTAGATTCCGCACATGGCCACCATATCAACGTAATCAACGCCGTGCGCGAAATCAAGTCTGCCTGGCCCAACCTGCAAGTCGTGGCAGGCAATGTGGCAACGGCATCCGCAACCCACGACCTGATAAAGGCCGGTGCAGACGGCATACGTGTTGGCATAGGCCCCGGCTCTATCTGCACCACCCGCGTGGTTGCAGGCATTGGCGTGCCGCAAATAACAGCCATTATGGACTGTGCCGAAGAAGCCCGCAAGCACGGCGTGCCCGTGCTTGGCGATGGCGGCATCAAGTTCTCCGGCGATATTACCAAAGCTATTGCCGCAGGCGCAAATGCTGTGATGATGGGTTCGCTCTTTGCGGGCTGCGAAGAATCCCCCGGCGAAAATCAGCTCTTCCAAGGCCGCAAATACAAGGTATACCGCGGCATGGGCTCCATTAGTGCCATGGAAAAAGGCGGCGGCGACAGATATTTCCAAACCGATGCTCCAAAGCTTGTGCCCGAAGGCGTAGAGGGCCGCGTATCCTACAAAGGTCCCGTTGGCGACACCATTTTCCAGCTGCTGGGCGGCCTGCGGAGCGGCATGGGCTACTGCGGAGCGGCCAGCATCCCTCTCCTTCAGCAAAACTCCCAGTTCATCAAAATCACAGCGGCCGGCCTGCGCGAAAGCCATCCGCATGGCATACAAATTACGAAGGAAGCACCAAACTATACCACAGAACATCAGTAGGGGGCGCATTTATGCGTTCCGCCATAACTAGCATGATGAATATAAACTTCTCGATTGGTCAAAGCATACAAAAAATCTACTCTATTCATGTGATGAATGGAGAGTTCAGTAAAATAAGCATTTAAAAACTTGCAGGGTTTTAAACTCGAAAGACGAAAGAATTGCATGGGGAAGTAAAGACAAAAGTAATTTTGGAGGAAATTATTATGAGAACCGAAAGAAAAATTGACAAAACATATGCAGATACATCAATTGCGGCCATCAAAGCCACTGTCGGCAACGGCCGCGCCCTATGCGCCCTTTCTGGCGGCGTGGATTCCACGGTATGTGCGGCCCTTATGTCTGCCGCCATCGGCCAAAACCTAGTCTGCATCTTCGTGGACACCGGCCTGATGCGCCTTAACGAAGGCGATGAGGTAAAAAAGCTCTTCCACGATAATTTTGACTCGCAGTTTATACGCATAAACGCCGAAGACCGCTTCCTAGGCAAACTTGCAGGCATCACCGACCCCGAAGTCAAACGCAAAATCATAGGCGAAGAATTTATCCGCGTATTTGAAGAAGAGGCCAAAAAACTGGGTGCCGTGGACTTTCTCGTGCAAGGCACCATCTATCCCGATATCGCAGAAAGTGGCGTGGGCGCGGCGCTGGTCAAAAGCCACCACAATGTGGGTGGCTTGCCTGATGTAATTGATTTCAAAGAAATCATAGAGCCCCTACGCGAGCTTTACAAAGACGAGGTGCGCGCCCTAGGCACCGTGCTGGGTATGCCGGACAGCCTTGTCCATCGCCAGCCCTTCCCCGGCCCGGGCCTGGCCGTGCGCGTAATTGGCGAAATAACCAAACCAAAGCTGGACACCCTGCGCCATGCCGACCACATCTTCCGTGAAGAAATATCCCGCGCAGGCCTAGACACCAAAATATGGCAATACTTCGCCGTAATCACAGATACAAAAACCGTGGGTATGCAAAACCACGCCCGCACCTACGGCAACGTAATAGCCCTGCGCGCCGTCCACAGCACAGACGCCACCAGCGCGCAAATAGCCCAGCTGCCATACGACCTGCTGGCTCGCATCGTGGAGCGCATAACCACCGAAGTACCCGGTGCCACACGCATAGTTTATGATATAACGCCAAAGCCGCCGGCGACTATAGAGTGGGAGTGATAAATCCCATGTAAACAATGTTGATTTAACGGGGTTTGTATCCATTCAATAGCCGCCGTGGCAACATTTTGGCAACATTGCTTATAAATCCATATTGAAAAGAGCTAACTGATTCGAGTGTCAGTTAGCTCTTTTTATTGTACTTTTAGGGTAATTGTACCGCCAATCATTATACTCTTCCTCGGTTATCTCGCCGCTTTTGAGCTTAACCGCCATCTCATTCCATGCGTGGAAAATATCAAACATAGAAAGGTAGGTCATTCCCTTGAATTTATCCAGCCGCAAACAGACTTCACCGTCAATCTCGCCAATACGAAGTCCATACAAGTCTTCTAATGTAAAGAGTGTATGCGCCAGCCCAACATAGCTGTCAATCTCAGGAACATCAAGCGCACGAGGGCTTACCTCCAAAGCTGTTGCTATATCATTGACAAGTTTCTCCTTCGGGGAGCGTGTGCCAGATTCATATTGTGCCATACGGACATCAGCGGTCTTTTCGTCAAAGCCAGCCGCCATACCAAGCCATTTTTGGGTCATATTACGAAGATTACGGATATACCTGATGCGTTCACCTATAGCCATTGTTGCCACCATCCTAAATATGTCTTTTGAATCAGTATAACATATATGTTTAGGATATGCAAGACAAAGTTAAACAAAAAAGTTAAATATTTTTCTTAAAATCACTTGACATAAACAAATATGTTTAGTATAATCATATTAAGCATTTATGTTTAGTGCTTGCCGTTGCGCATCACGGTAATGATGTGTATCGCCCGGGCAAATCGGGTGGCGATTCAGAAAATACTCCCGACACGAAACCTGTGGCGTGGGCAGCTACAGGACGCAGGGGTGGAGCCTACGGCAAGTCCGAAATAAAAAACACGAAGGAGGAAATGAATGGATAATAACGCTTTCATGAGTGTTGACGATGTGGCAGCAATTCTTGGCATATCCAAGTCATATGCTTACAAAGTTGTTCGAGAACTTAACAAGGATTTGAAGGCAATGGGCTATTTAACAGTTGCAGCTAAGGTCAGCAAAAGGTATTTTATGGAAAAGTATTGCTATGGCGAACGAGAAAACAAAGAAAAGGAGTGATTTTTTGGCAGTATACAAGGAATCAAATACAAACACATGGTGTGTTGTCTACCGCCATACTGATTGGACAGGCGAACAGAAACAAACCAGCAAACGGGGCTTCACAACCAAGCGCGAAGCCCTTGCATGGGAGCGTGAGCAGCTACAAAAAGTGCAGTCTGATTTGAGCATGACATTCGAGGCTTTCGTAGAACTGTACAGTCGTGATATGAAAACACGGCTACGCCAGAACACTTGGCAGACCAAGGAAAACATCATCAACAACAAGTTATTGCCCTACTTTGGTAAAAAGCGCATGAGCGACATCGCCGCCAAAGATGTTATCCAATGGCAAAATGAGATGATGAATATGCGAGGTAAGGATGGTAAGCCATTTTCTGCCACTTATCTCAAAACCTTACATAACCAAGTCAGCGCAATATTCAACCATGCCGTGCGATTTTATGACTTGAAGAACAATCCCGCCGCCAAAGCAGGGAGTATTGGTAAAAAGGAAGCAAAGGATATGTTGTTTTGGACAAAGGATGAATATTTGAAATTCGCTGATTCCATGATGGACAAGCCAATATCCTTTTACGCTTTTGAAATGCTCTACTGGTGCGGTATTCGCATGGGCGAACTGCTCGCCCTCACCCCAGCAGACTTTGATTTTGCCAAAAGCACAGTCACCATCAATAAATCCTATCAGCGTATAGGTCGAGAGGACATCATCACAGAACCCAAGACACCCAAAAGCAACCGCATCATATCCATGCCGGACTTTCTCTGTCAGCAAATGCAGGAATACATAAAATCTTTGTATGGTTGCCAGCCGACAGACAGGATATTCCCAATTACCAAAAGCTACCTGCATCATGAAATGAACAGGGGAAGCAAAGAGCAGAGCATAAAACGCATCAGAGTGCATGATATTCGGCACAGCCATGTTTCCCTGTTGATAGACATGGGCTTCTCGGCAGTTGCCATAGCTGACCGTGTAGGACATGAAAGCATAGATATAACTTTCCGCTATGCTCACATGTTCCCCACAAAGCAAACCGAAATGGCACAGAAACTAGAAATTGAAAGGGGCGAATAATTATGTCAGCAAAAGCTCTCGACCACAAGGGGCGCTGGCGCAATAAAACGGTGGCATTTCGAGTATCACGGGAAGAAGCCGCACAGTTAAATATTTTGTCAGGTCTGTCTGGCTTAACTAAGCAAGATTATCTAATATGCCGTGTCCTCGATAAAGAAGTCACCATCAACGCTAATCCGAGAGTATTCAAGGCTCTAAGGAATCAGCTATCCTCTGTATTGGGCGAATTACAACGTCTCGATGTGACCAGTCCAGATAATGACGAGCTGCTGGATATCATCCAATATATAGCAGAAATACTGGACGGCTTGAAACAAGAGCAATCGTAGGCGGTGATATGTTGATAAATGCTTTTGAAACAATCAGAGAAGCCTTGAGTATTATTGATGTTCTGGGGCTTTATGGCGTAGAAGTTAAGCGAGGAAATAAAGCCTTATGCCCTATCCATAACGAAAATACGCCCAGTTTCACCATCTACCACGATAGTAACTCATGGCATTGTTTTGGCTGTGGGGCTGGCGGGTCGGTAATTGACTTCGTTATGACATGCTTCGGGCTGGATGCGTTGGAAGCCGCTAAAAAGCTGGATGCAGATTATAATCTTGGACTATTCGAGCATAAGTCATCACAGGAAGAAATAAATCTGCTGTCCGAACAACGAGCGCAAAACCAAGCTTATAAAGGGCTTTCAGCGACGTTTGACACTTACATAAACAAAGCCTATTCGCTTCTATGCGAATATTTTCATTTGTTAGAGGATTGGAAAACAACCTACGCGCCAAAATCGCTTGATAAGCCAGAAGCAGAAAATCTTTTGTTTATAGAGGCTTGTCATAAGCTTGGCTATGTTGAACACCTGCTCGATAGCTTGTCAAACGCAAGCTATGATGAGCAAATATCATTCTATCAATCACATCGTAAGGAGATGATACAAATTGCCAAAAGAATTAAACGACACACAGAAGGCGCAAATGCTGACAAATCAGCTTAGTAGTGATTTAGCCGCCTTAAATGGAAATGAGCCGCACTTTTCGCAGGGTAACGGCTCACAAGAAAAAACACAATCTTCTACTAATGAAATTATAGCAAATTCAGGGGGCGTAGTCAATGACAAATTTACTGAAAAATCAGATGAGATAAGGGGCTGGGAAGAACCTATCCCCTTAAAACAAAGTGCCACAGCCCCGCCGTTTCCTGTGCATTGTCTGCCAGATATATTGAGGGATTTTGTATTGGCAGTAGCCGAACATGCCCAAACACCAATAGATATGCCTGCTGTGGCTTCACTTGGCACAATATCAGCCTGTATACAGAGTAAATATCGAACACAAGCAAAAATCAGGCATACCGAGCCACTAAACCTCTACTTAATCGAGGTTGCCAAACCAGGCGAGCGTAAATCAGCCATATGTAGCCATTTTGAAGAACCGCTAAAGGCATACGAAAAACGCCATAATGAAGCCTTTGCGGTGGATATAGCCCACAGCATGAACGTAAAGCAAGTCTTGGAAAAAGAACTTGATGTCTTGAAAAATGAAGTTGCCAAGGGCAAAAAGTCCTATTCGGACATGGAAACAAAGCAGGCAGAGATTATCAAACACGAAGAAATTAGACCTTTGCGCCTATTATGCGGCGATGTCACCCCAGAAGCTCTAGCATCATTACTGGCTGATAATAACGGAAAGATGGCGTTGTTCAGCGCAGAGGGCGGTATATTTGACACCTTGAGGGGCTTATATTCGCAGTTTGCAAACATAGATATTTTTCTGTTTGGACATTCGGGCGATACCATGTTTGTTGACCGCAAAGCGAGGCCTCGTGAAACCCTTGAAAAACCTTGTTTGACTGTATTGCTGTTTATCCAGCCCAAGGTATTAACAGAAGTATTGGGCAATGATGTTTTCAGGGGCAGAGGGCTAACGGCGAGGTTTTTGTACACCTACCCTGCATCAACTGTTGGCAAACGTAGATACAAAACAGAGCCGATACCGCAATCCGTAGAGCAAGCGTACCATAAGTTGTGTGATGATTTATTGAGTATCTCACAGCAAGAAACAAGATTGCTTGCATTATCCCCAGAGGCAGATGCGCTATCCGAACAATTCCTTAACCTCTTAGAGCCACGATTAGGCAAAAATGGCGATTTAGAACATATGGCAGACTGGGCAGGAAAGCATCACGGCTCAATATTGCGAATCGCTGGGCTACTTCACGTGGTAGAGGGGGTTAGCAAAAACGGCAAAGACTTTGCCGATATCCCCTTTGAAAGCACGCTTACCATCACAGAAAAAACTATGTCAAATGCAATAGAGATAGGCAATTACTTTCTCGCCCACGCACAAATATGCTACGGCATAGCAGGGAGCGAGGCTGAGAACGATGCTACATACATTCTGGACAGGTTGAAAAAGCATAAGCCCGAACAATTCACCACGGGGGACTTACTGAAGTTATGCAAGAAAATAAAAACTGTTGAAGATTTGGCGTTGCCGCTATCCCTACTTATGGAGCATCACATCATCAGAGAAATGGAAAATCCATACACAGGAACGGGCAGACCAAAGGGCAGCCGATATCTCATCAATCCAAAAATATATCAGGATTGATAGAGCAAGGGGTAAAAGGGGTAGAAGTGGTAAAAGTCAATCGAAATAGTTTTACCCCTTTTACTCCTTTTACCGCCCCGCCATAGCCGAGCCGCAGGTTTTGTTACTTTTTCAAAAGTAACCCCCGTCACCTTTGGCATCGCACCACCCCCTACAGGGGTGGTGCGATGCCAAAGGTGACGGGGGTCTTGCAGACGGCTGTGTGCCTACGGCACATAAAAAACAAAAACAAAGGGAGGTTGTCTATTGACCAATAGAAGAATATCACATGCAAGGGGCAAAGGCTCATTAAGCCATAATAACAGAAATCACATATACAAAAATGTTGACACAAGCCGAACCCATCTTAACATTTACTACGCTAAAGAAAGTTTGGATGAGGCATACCAAAAATGCTTCGGGCAAGCATTGGAAAATTATAACATCAAACAAAAACGTGCTGATAGAAAAATTGATGATTATTACACCCATCTATTCGGAAATGCCCGCAAAGATGTAGTTGCTGTAGCATCCAATAAAGAAAATTCATTTTATGAGATTGTTGTGGGTATTGGCGACAAAAATAATACTGCTACTGGCTCTGCCGATGGGGAGCTGGCGGCCAAAATCCTTGACGAATATGCAAGGGGCTTTTCAGAACGTAACCCTAACTTATATGTATTTAATTCTGTGTTGCATCTTGATGAAAAAACGCCGCATCTACATATTGATTATATCCCAATAGCCGATGGCCACAAAAATGGATTGGCGGTTCGCAATAGTCAATCCGTAGCCTTGCAGCAAATGGGTTTCGGCAAAAATAAGAACTCCATCAGCGAGTGGCGCAAGCAAGAGCGGCAGATTTTAAGAGAGCTTTGCCAACAATACGGTCTTGAGGTTGCTGAGGAAACTCAAGGACGCGGCAAAACTTTCACGCCAGATGAATACAAGAAAATCCGTGATGAAGCCAAAGAAGAAATGAAATCCGACCCCGAAATTCTGGATGAGTTGAGGGCTGATGTTGAGGGCGAGCTATTGTCCGAGCAACAGCATCTTATTGACGAGATAGATGATCAGAAAACAGAAGTAGCCGCTCTACGGGGCGAAAAATCCACCTTGCAGAAAAACATCAAGCAAGAACAGAAAAACTTCACCGATATGCAGACAAAATTTAAGCCTCGACAGGATGATTTGCAGAGAGTTCTCAAACTCTCTAAAGAGGTCAAGCCTGCTGTTTTAAGCAGCGAGGTTAGCTTGCCCAAGGAAGATTGGGATTTTATTGTTGATATTGCCAAGCAGCACGCACGCATCAGCAACACGACCCTTGCCACTTTGGAAAACCAAAGCGAAATTACTGCCAAGCTCCAGCGTTGCCAAAGCCTGTACCTTGCTGTGGCTTCGGAAGTGGCGGCATTGGGATATGGCGATAGGAGCAAAGTTAAGCACAGCGTGCAGGATGTACTAAAAGATATCGAGGATTGGCGGGCTGTTTCTTGGCTGGTAGATGACATGATAAATCACAAGCCGTCAGACTTAGCAGATATACTCCAAGCAAGGGAAGTCAAGCTCACAAAGAAGCACAGTTTTGCCCAAAAGAATAAAGATTACAATCATCCCAACGTTACGCCAAAGAAGTCAAAGAAAAAATCACAAAGCCAAGAGCGATAATGATGCAAGGCATGAGCATCAAGCAGAGCAGGGTATCAATCAACAACTCTGTTTTGCCTTATTTTTTTGTTTACAAACACAATCTATGCTGGTATAATAAATTGACTGATAATGTGTTGGGAGGGTGCATCTTTTGGAAATTGAATATTTCGGAAACGACAAATATCGAGTTTTGGCTTGCATGAGCGATAGGCAGATTTCAGTTAAAGATGTTTTTATCGTGAAGCTCTCACAGCAAGAAATTGCTGACATCGTTCAATTAAGTAAGGCAAAGGTCAATGGCATTATTTCAGAGCTAAAATCCGACGGCTACATTATGCAAGAAAGCCCGAGAGGAAAATACACACTCACACAAAAAGCGGTTACTGCACTTGCTAAAATTAGGTAATTAATAGTGAATGAAAAATAACCTTCTTTTTACAGAGTATGTCTGAACACAAAAAATGCGGAATTGGAGTGAGATTTAATGTCGATTCGTACAGAAACCGAAACTGTAGTAAAGCGCATATTACCTTATTTAGAAAGACGCGGGTACTCAATAGATGACGACTTTGATTTTGAAACAGCGGTAAATGTATCAGATCGATACTCGAAAGGATACATAGACATCTTGGTAACACTTGGTAAAAAATCACCAAGTTTTTTGATTGAAGCAAAAAAAATCTCAAGGCGATTAACTGTAAAGGATCGTGATCAAGCAATAAGCTATGCACAATCTGAATCAATAAAAGTACCTTTCGTTGTTGTTACAAATGGCATTGATATTCATTGCTATAACGCCAAAAATAAAAAACGAATTTTATGGGATGGGAAACATTCCGATAAAATTCCGAGCAAAGAACAGCTTATACAAGTAATGAAAACTTTAAGAGCGAGTCCAGAAGAGAATATTATAGGTATCTCAAATGACACCAGTTTGCCATATCGCCCAGGATTACCATTGCGCCAACTGAACTCTTTGTTTTACAAAGGCCATAGCACTATAAGGAAAATTGAGAAGAATGAAGAGTATGCTTTTTCAGACTTTTCTAAGATATTGTTCTTAAAGTTGCTAGAAGAGAAAAGTGATATTGAAAATAACTTTAATTTGCCATATTCATATAAGTTTCATGAACTTGCAGAGTATGCAAATAACAACGCTGACCAAGTTCGCGATGCCGTACTAAGCATGATTGATACTATCAAGCGCAGCACTCCATATGGAAAAGTGTTGGAGGAAAGTATCAGACTAAAGAATCCCAAGTCTTTTTTGAGTTTGGTTAAGGATTTATCATCTGTTTCTTTTTACGACTGTAGCGTCGATTCAAAGGGTGCAGCTTTTGAATATTATGTGAGGGCAACGTTAAAGGGGAAAAAGCTCGGACAATATTTTACCCCACGGGAACTTGTAAAAGTCATGCTGGCTTTAGTTGGACAAAATAAAATTGTGAACTCTGTGCTAATGAACACACCTATCAAGGTTCTGGATCCTGCTTGTGGTACGGGTGGGTTTCTTGTGTACTTAATGCAAGATTCCATACATAAAATCAACGTAAAATATAAGAGTCGTGAAATTACTATGGCAAGCCGTGATGCAGCTATTGACAAACTAAAGAAAGAGGTCTTCTTTGGTTCAGATGCTAACGAAGGCGTAGCTGCATCTGCCAAAATGAATATGATAATTGCAGGAGATGGACACACTAATATTCAACATGAAGATAGCTTATCAAAAAATGCGACAAATTGGTCTGTTTGTAATCCTGACTGTACACTTATTCTTACAAATCCACCATTTGGCACGTCAGAAGCGGATTCGTTAAGTAGTGACGATAAGACTCAGTTTCATGTGCAATCAACAAAGGGTCAATATTTGTTTTTGCAGAAAATGATAGATTGTACAGTTTCAGGAGGGGAAATTTGCACTGTCATTGATGAAGGTGTTCTGAATACAGATTCCGGCAAAGAACTAAGGGCTCACATTCTGAAAACTTGTAAAGTTAGGGCTATTGTAAACCTGCCACCAGAAACATTTAAGCCGAATAAAATCAATGTTAAATCAAGTCTGCTTTTTCTTGAGAAGCGTGAAGTCGTTGACGATTTTGATGATAATTATAAAGTGTCTATTGTTAAAATCGCTTCGCTTGGATACCAGGGCTCTGGAGACAAAATTAGAGGATTCGACTTTGACAAGTTGATTTTTGAAATTGAAAATCAAGTGCTAAGTCAATTGGCATCCGAGTATCGTAAAGGATATTATTGGGAAGCATATGACATTAACTCAAAGTATTTGTATGATGATAACACACATAGATTTGATTTTAAGTTTTGGGAAACTATAACCCGAAACAGTATCGATAAACTTAAGAAAGCTGGCAATCCAACATTAAAACAACTGAACTCAATAAAAACTATACGAGGAAAGAGTCCATCGTCAGATAGTTATGTTGATGAAACAGATGGTTATGCTATCGTTATAAAAGCAGGGAACATAAGTAGGCTCGGTAATTTGCATCTTGAAAATGCTGATTGGATTGAGAAATCATTATTTGACGAGTATATAGAGCTATCTAAAGTAGAAAACAAAGAGGCCTATATTATAGAGAAGAACGATGTATTGTTAGCTTCTACTGGCGATGGAACTTTGGGGAAATGTTGCGTGTTTGATTTATCAATTCCCGCTATTATTGATGGGCATGTTACTGCAATTAGAATTAATTCAAAACAAGTATGTCCATACTATTTGGCTGATTATTTGCGTCTAGGTTTTGGTGCTAAACAAATTGAGCGACTATACACAGGGTCAACCGGACTGATAGAATTAACACCTGACCAAGTTGATAGTATCGTAGTGGACTTAAAGAAAGACTTAGCTGAACAAAAAAAATTATCAGCATTGGTGCGGAAAAAAGAATCTGCATACACAAAAAAAATAGCCGAGGCAGAAGTTTTGTTGAGTGATGCCAAGGATGTATTTAAGTAAAATCGCATCGCTCCTCTTACATTGTGGCGGCAACAATATGGCAACAAAAAATCAGATAGCCCATCAGCTATGGATAATATAAGCAATGTGGACACCACAAGTCATATAACTTAAACAAATTTGTTTAAGTTAAGGGTTTCGGGGTCGAGTGGGAGTGATTTATTATGATGTTAACGAAAGGTCAAAAGTTTGCAGATAGAGCAGCTATATCCAGTTCATTAGGCGGCTCCACGCAGTACGGGATTACAAGGTCAAGTAAATTTAGCGTGATTTTGTTATTTATGAATGACGATGAACTTTATAATGACTATTTTTATCCCAAAGGCAAGCGTGATAAATGTTTGTATACAGGCATCGGGAGAATTGGAAATCAAGACAATGTAACAGACAATAAATCATACTACTTAAATCTTGACGTGCTCTCTTCCGGGAACACAAAGACTCCACTGCTATTATTTGAAAAACAGAAGAGTGGCTATCATTTTGTTGGTGAATATAAGTTAATTGAAACGCACCAAAATATTCAGCCAGATGACAATCAAAAGATGCGTCGGGTATTCGTCTTCCATTTGGAGCGGGTAGAATCTGACTTGTTCGACATATCACCCTACACAAAAAAATATGAAAACACCGCCTCAGTATAAAATCGAGGCGGTGTTTTCATATTCGTCAATGGTTTTATTGACTTTCCACGAAAGCCGCGGTCTACTGTCAGCCACAATCATCGCCATCTTCAACGGCAGCAGCTCCAATCACCCGGTCATCCATCCCCGCAACCAGCTCCAGTTGCGGATATCTCGACCATTCATGCATGGAGCCTTCATATATTTGCACATTCTCAAAACCTGCTATTCGTAGGGCCAGCCCGGCCACAGCGGCGCGTACGCCCAGCTGTCAGTAGGTTATGATAAAGTCGCTTTTGCGCATCCCAAGGTTCGCCATGGTTTGCGCTAATTTTTTTGGGTCAGCAAAAGATTGGCCAGGGGCATCTGCAAAGAAATTATCCATCACAGCCAAAATTGCGCCGGGTATATGGCCTCCTCTCGGGTTGCCCCGCAATTCTGTACCCGCATACTCTTCCGGTGAGCGCACGTCCAGAAATGTAGCCTTGCCATAATTATCCATCGCACCGCGCAAATCAAGAATATATCCTAGCGTCAATACAGGAGTATATATCGCAGGTGTGACTTGAGGTGCATCGGTCGAAGTTGGCAACATACCTAACGCCGCGCCAAAACCGCCATTCAGGATAAATACGTTGCTATGTCCATAATACTTCGCTACATACCAAAACCGCGCCACAGCACGACCGGAAGCGCCATCGTCATATACCACCAGCGGCGTATCATGCGTTATCCCGCATCGTCCCAAAGAAGATGCCCAAGTTGCCACATCCGGCGGCCCTATGGTTGTCTTAAAAGGCGCGTCACCCGCAGGTAAAGACACCGCCCCCAAAATGTGGGCGGTGTCGTATTCTCGCTTGCTTCGTAGGTCAACAATTGTATATTGCGCCAGATTATCTCGCAATTCTTTTGCATTAATTAGCGTCATTAGTTTGTTATAACCCCTTCTGTGTCTTTGTCAAACACGTGGATGTGGTTGCCGTCGATGGCCATTTTAATGGTGTCGCCAATTTTCGCGCGTGAGCGCGGGTCAACGCGGGCCGTAACGGCATTATCCGCGATATTGAGATACAGATAAACCTCAGCACCCAAAAGTTCGGTCAGCTCCACAGTTGCAGTAAGCGTGGTATCAGGAGAATTCGCTATGAACATCTCTTCATCATGCAAATCTTCCGGCCTAAAGCCCATTACAACTTCTTTGTCAATATAACCACCATCAATAACTTTGCGGCCTTTTTCTTCGTTTAGCTTAACTTTGAATTCGCCAAACTTCATATAAACTGTGCCACCCTCGTTAACAGCCGTAGCATCCACAAAATTCATCTGTGGCGAGCCAATAAAGCTGGCCACAAACAGGTTGTTTGGCTTGGTGTAAAGGTTGATAGGCGAATCCACCTGCTGCACAATGCCGTCTTTCATAACAACAATGCGTGTACCCAGCGTCATGGCCTCAATTTGGTCATGGGTAACATAGATAAAGGTGGTTTTAAGCTTTTGATGCAGCTTGGAGATTTCTGTACGCATCTGCACGCGCAGCTTGGCATCCAAGTTTGACAAAGGCTCGTCCATAAGGAAAACCTTTGGCTCACGTACAATAGCGCGGCCCATGGCCACACGCTGGCGCTGGCCACCGGAAAGGGCCTTTGGCTTTCTGTCTAATAGCGGTTCGATGTTAAGGATTTTTGCCGCCTCGTTAACACGCTTTTTAATTTCGTCTTTTGGCGTTTTGCGTAACTTTAGGCCAAAAGCCATGTTGTCAAACACCGTCATGTGTGGATAAAGCGCATAGTTTTGGAAAACCATAGCAATATCGCGGTCCTTGGGCGCAACGTCGTTCATACGCTTATCGCCTATGTAGAGGTCGCCTTCGGAGATTTCTTCCAGGCCCGCTATCATGCGCAGCGTGGTGGATTTTCCACAGCCCGAAGGGCCAACAAGTACCAAAAACTCGGTATCTTCGATTTCGAGGTTGAATTCCGACACAGCCACAAAGCCATTTGGATATTTTTTTACAAGATTTTTCAACACTAAGCCTGCCATCTTGTTCCTCCTTGTAATATAATTGACATATTTCTATAATACATTATTTTCACAATTTGCGCCATCCCCTTAATTAAACAAACTTTTCACACAATCCTCGCAATATTGTATGTATGTTTACAAACAAAAAACTATTTTCAGCAATTTGCACAAAATCCAATCGCCTTTTTTGTGCAAATTTACTATTTGCTACTGTGTTATAATCATTACAAACAACAAAAAACGCGAAATACGCGAAAGGAGAAATCACAATGAATGAAGTTTTAACCACCATCCAAAACCGCTTTTCCTGCCGTGGCTATGATGGTCGTCCTGTGGAGCAGGAAAAGATACAGGCCCTTGCAAAAGCCGGCCTACAGGCCCCTTCTGCAATGAATTTGCAGCCATGGGAGATAATTTGCATCACAAAAAAGCCGCTGATAGATGAGCTGGATGCCGCTGCAATGGCCGCTTTAGCCGCTAGTCCGGACAAATCGCATTTCAACCGTATGACAGAACGCGGTGGCAAGATTTTCTATAACGCGCCCTGCCTGTTTCTTGTATTGAAAGACAGCACAGCCAAATGGGCAGATCTGGACTGCGGCATCGTAACACAAAATATCGCCCTAGCTGCCAGCAGCATGGGGCTGGATAATGTGATTGTAGCCATGGCCGGTATTCCATTCGGCAGCCCCGATGGTGCAGAATTTAAACATCGCTTAGGCTGGCCGGATGGCTACGAATTTGGCATGGGAGTTTGCGTTGGCTATGGAAATACCGCAAAAGAGCCGCATGAAATAAATCCAGATAAAATGAGATATATCTAAACCCACCCTCACATCCCTGAATATTTTTCCGTTTCTGGGAAAAAATATCTTCCAAACGAAACGAAAAATAATCAAAAGAGGTGTATTATTCATGAAAACATTCAAAAAGCTGGCCGCATTTGCCCTGCTGGGCGTACTTTTAATGCCTGCCACAGCTGTATTTGCTGACGTGCCACAAATGCCGCCCGCAACCCACCAAGAGCAACAGCACAATACCAACAAAATCACAGAAGACATTGTAAACGACATCACAAATCAAACTCTCCAAGAAATTGCTGACGAAACTATCGAAAAGGATTTTGATGCATATCGCAACCACGAGCCGTCAGTCGAAAATATTGCGATTCCCTCAGACCCTCAAATATTCGATATCGAAGAAATAAGGGAAGCCATCCCTCCGAATTTCCTATCATTTTCCGGCACAGTAACAGATATCAAGCCGGTACTTGGCTATGACGGCACCCCAGCCTTTCAGCAATATTATGTGCGCCTACAAAACCCAGAGTATGGCACCACCATCTTTCGCACCAACGAAAACACTTTCATCATGGGCATGTTGGAACAGGGCGACCAAATGACGGGCTTCTACGCCGCCGATGCGCCCCATGTCTTGATATACCCACCACAGCAT
>Ga0131853_10002042_pt1 | contig 36159 bp, 37 predicted proteins | sample TergutLab28metaG_FD_92764 | JGI IMG/M metagenome (GOLD analysis project Ga0131853, IMG submission 92764) | Labiotermes labralis P1 segment gut microbial communities from Petit-Saut dam, French Guiana - Lab288 P1 (version 2) (version 2) | ecosystem: Host-associated > Arthropoda: Insects >... | reverse complement strand
ATCCACTATCTACAAGACCACTTAGGCTCACCAATCCGCCTGCTAAGCAATGATGGCAATAGCATCAATGCACTAGCATATGACGAGTTTGGCGTACAGGAAGTCTTCCCCATGCAAGCAATGCAAACCCAGCACAGCCTGAAAGGCCAGCAGCCACAACAGCAGTTGACAAAGCTATTCTCCAACCCATTCGGCTACACAGGCTACCAGCTAGACGACATAACAGAAATGCACTACGCCCAAGCCAGATATTACACCCCCACAACAGGCCGCTTCACAGCCGAAGACCCAATCCAAGACCGGCTAAACTGGTACGGCTACTGCAGCGCCAACCCCATGACATCAGTAGACCCAACCGGCCTATCAGGCGGTGGCTTAAACGACATGCTAAACACCATAGACGACGGCACAAATGTAGCACCATGGCACAACCCCGCACCAAGACAAACCACCCCAAGGACGCCAACACCAACGCCATCTCCACGACCCAGCGAGCCCGAACCAGCAAGGCAAGGCGGCGGCGAATGCGGAGCGCGAAATTTAGCACCTGTAGACTTTATCCATTGCTGTGTCAACGGCCTTGTCTTTGTCTGCTTTCAGACTGGGGATGTGCTTTCTACTCTTCAACCTATAGCACCTGTAACGGGTATAGTATTTTGCGATACTCTTACAAGTGCGCAAAGATTAGAGCTTGAGCGGACACTCGTATATTTAAATCAATCGGAAACTTTTAGAAACCTTTGGGATACACTGCAATACGGTGGTGAATTATTAACAATTGCATTTACAGATGGGTTTATGACACGCTATATGCCATATTCAAGAAGAATTTATTGGGATCCAGCGCATGGGCTTGTCTTAGGCAATGGAATCTATGTTCAAAGTCCAGCGCTAGGCTTAGCTCATGAAATGGGACATGCCGCACAGCATCTAGAAGAGCACTATTACTTCACAACATGGTATGCAAATCATACAAGTGATGCACTGCGACTTCGAGCAGAAAACAACAACATAGCGAGATTTGAGACTCCCATTGCAAATGAGCTTGGTGAATATGCACGTAGAAGTTATCGGGATTTTATAGGAGATTTTGGAATGAGCACATCAACTGATTGGGGTATTTTGCATACACGTCCTGCATGGCATTATCTAAGTCCACTTGTGTGGGGACAACAACGTGTAACGTTTGAAAGCCAAAATACATGGATGCCTGAACCTGAATGCGATGTAAAATAAGAATATTGAAATGCATTAAGCCTACTCAGATGAAATAATTTTTATTAAGGAGGACTAATGATAAATTCCATAAAATGTATAGGTCTGTTACTAATTCTAGCGTTGCTCCTTGTCCTGTTAATTTTGTGTATATACAGCAGAAATTACATGACTACAGATCGAGCTGTGAGAAGATTTTCAAATCATATTGAGCGAGGAAATATTAATAATATAACTTTAACTATTTATTATAGAGATGCTAGAACAACATTCCATTTTCCTCAAAGTGTAGATGATTTTGTCGGGCGTAGGATGTATGAATCTATAATTGTTGTTACTGGAGTCGAATTGAGTGAGCACAAGGAGCTATTGCAGAATATTAACGCTGATAATCTAGTGCCTGTTACGTATGAAGTTCCCATGTTAGTTATGTTATATTACGAGTTTGCATTTAATGGACGCAGGTTATTTGGTGTCGTTCCATTGCCTCGTGATTATGATTCGAGGATATTAATAAATGGTATTGAGTATGAATGGGACAGTGCTTTCTTTAATATAATAAAGCCATTTCTTCCCGAAAACTCACCCTGGCGTTTAGTAGAATGACGCGAGTGTCAAGGGGACGGCAGGCTATTACGAAACCCTGTTTTTCGTGCACAAGACTCGCAAAATCTTGTAAAAACGCGAGAAATGTGGCAAATACTCATACTAGTTTTGAGTTTCGTAACAGCCTGACGTCCCCTGTCTTGTCCGGCAGAGAGGTAAAAGTAAAAATTCCCTGTGGTGAATTTACCAAATGGTATAATGACGAAAGATTGTACACAAAGCAGTTAACCATATAGCTCTGGACAATGGAAAACACCGGTAGCGCAAATCGACAGCAGATACTCATCTGTTACAATACAACAGGGTATGGACACGGCGATATTCCGGCGTAATTAAACGCCAATGGGTTGCCGCTCCATCAACATACCATGAATCCTTAACCTGCCGACCTCAGTTCAGTTGCCATAAAAGAGGTTTTTTCATTTTTGCCAAAAGCGGTCCGCGTTATTATTAAAGCATTTCAACTTTTCCCCGCGTTTACATCCCCAATCCCAATTTTTTAGAGGTATAACATGTTACAATTATGTATTTCACAACAAACCAATGACATCCCATTCACCTTTGGTGCCACAGGCATACGGGTCTTTTCCATTGAGGAGACCTTATACCATGTATACCACCACTGGCGGGAGTCTGTGGAGGACTATCTTTCCCCAAAGATGATTGCCTGGGTAGAAAGCCTTGGCCACGCCGCACTGGCAAAGGAAATGAAGGGGTTTTGCCGCCTGGAATCCTTAAGCAAGCGGATGCTGGCCTTCCTTGGCATTATAGATTATTTTGATAGCGAGGAACTTACAAGCCTAAAAACAGACCTGGAAAGCTGGGAGCACCGGGTAGAGTGGGAGCGCCTAAAAGACCGGGCCGACCGCCTAGTATCAAAGGGCGATGCTGTAAGGGCATTGCCCCTGTACCGGCACGCTTTAAAATACGAAAACAACGCCCAGCTGCTAAATAATATGGCTGTCGCGTACATGCACTTGGCAAAGCATAAAGAAGCGGCCCAGCTGCTGGCTGAAGCCTATACTGCGTGGCCGGATAATCAGGCGCTAAGCCTGCACTATGCAGAGGCGGCCATATTAAGCGGTGATTATGATAACGCAGCCGTTGTGCTGGAAAAAATAACAGCATCTCACCCAAACAACGCAGATGTCATGTTGCTAAGAAGCTTAATGGCCCGCAGGCAGGAAGATTACCCCCTGGCCATAGAATGGCTTAAGAAGGCAGCCAAAGATAACCCAGGCAGCAATAGCCAGCTGGCGGATATATATATGCAAATGGGCCAGTATGACAAAGCCCTGGAATGCATGGACATAAATACCCCAGGGTATCACGCAAAAGCAGCGGAAATATACGCTGCCCGTGGCCATACCCACATACCAGATGCAATACAGCATATGCGCAAGGCAATAGATGCCAAAAATAACCAAAATGACGCTGCATTATGGGCCAAGCTGGCAAAATACTACCGCCTAGACTATGATTGGCAGCGGGCAGGGGAGGCAATCGCAAATGCAATGCCAACAGAAAACCCAGCAATACAATTGGAAAACGCCCGCATAAAAAAAGGCCAAGGCCGTATGCGAGACTACCGGGCAGGGCTTTCGGATGTTGTGGCGGGGCTTAAAAATAAGTATAGGAGCGGGGACACGGAAATCAATTTTTAGTAATTTCACACCATCCAATATCCTCGTCATCCCGGCCTTGAGCCGGGATCCCAACTCTTTTGCAATAGATTATGAGATCCCGGCTCGAGGCCGGGATGACGAAACCTTAGTTTTTTTCAAATTCTATTGAATATTGATTTCCGTGGGGCGGGGAATAAAAAGGTTGACAACACACAAACAGAAGTATATATTGACAAAGTTGTAGTGAATATACACCCATTTCGGTAGGTGAGGCTACTATAGGGATACGGGTTGCTGCCGCGAAGTTGTGGAGACACAACAAGCTGGTCAACAGTCCATGTCGAAACCAAGGCATGGAATAACGCAACTTCATTGCCCTATAGAGCTAAAACTTGAACGATGAATGGAATACGCCTTGCTGTATATGAAGCGTTATTTTGTTGAGGTTAAATATACCTCTGTCATCGGTGAAATGGTGACAGAGGTTTTTTTATGCCCTTTTGGAGACACTAAAAACGCATAAAAAGAAAGAGGTGAGAACGGAATGGAAAGCGAAAGTAGATGTAGCCAAGAACCTGACGGCCCGCCGCGAAGAAGTGTGATGGAGTGCATTGCCATTCCGTTGCCAAAACCCTAATCTCGAAAATCACCGTAGACAGCACATCGCGAAAAACGGCTTAAAGACGCCGATTTGACCCTAGGTTGTTGACGTGATTTTTTGGGATACGTATAAGCTATCAGGGACTTGTGCATCCAAAGCATACAAAGCAAAAATCTAAAAAAACGGAGGTACAGACCCATGAACAACGAAGAAAGAATCACAAACTTGACCAGCGAAGTCCTGACCCACATCAAATCAAAGGACATGACCGCCCTAAAAACCCTGCTAAGCAGCGCCAATGAAGTAGATGCACTGGAAATGATTCAGGACTTATCTGACGAAAACCAGGCAATAGTTTTCCGTTTACTATCAAAAGACACCGCCCTTTTTGTGTTCGAAAGGCTGGATACAAGCTTCCAGCACCAGCTTATCCGCTCTTTTACAGAGGAATCCGCAATAGAAATGATTGCGGCCCTAGACCCAGACGAGCGTGTGCGCCTCTTTGACGAAATGCCCGCTGCATTTGTTAAAAAGATGCTGCCCACCCTGTCACCGAACGAGCGGGACATGACCAATATGCTTATGGGCTACGAAGCAGAAACCGCCGGGCGCATAATGACACCAGAGTATGTGCACCTGCACAAAGGCATAACCGCCGGGGAAGCCCTGGAAGCTGTAAAAGCCAAAGCGGTTGATAGCGAAACAATTTACACAATATATATAACAGACAGCGAAAGAAAGCTGGAAGGAGTTATCACACTCCGCGACCTTCTTATTGCAGACCCAGCCGCAATAATTGATGATGTAATGGATAAAAACGCGGCCCAAGTCTCCACCGATACAGACCAGGAAGAAGTTGCAAGGCTTTTGCAGCGCTTGGACTGGCTGACTATCCCCGTTGTTGACAAAGAAAACCGCCTGGTTGGTATCGTCACAGTAGACGATGCTATGGACATCCTGGAAGATGAAACCACGGAAGATATCCTGGATGCGGCCGGTTTTGCCGATGTTGCGGGTAAGGAAGCTGACCGTAGTGTGGTTTTGACCAGGGGCAGCCTGCCCCGCATTTGGGCAGTGCGCTTGCCATACCTACTTATAGCCCTTATTGGGGGGCTTGCAGCCGGTTTTATTATCGAGGGTTTTGAGGAAATACTAGAGGCCGTTGTAGTTGTGGCATTTTTTATCCCTGTAATATTGGATATGGGGGGCAGCGTAGGCTCCCAATCCACAACTGTTTTTGCCCGTGGTGTTGTACTTGGGCATGTCAACATTAAAAACTTTTTTAAGCCTTTCCTTAAGGAAGTGTGGGTTGGTTTTACCATTGGTGTAATCCTGGGCGCGGTTGCCGCTGGGGTAATAATGATTTGGCAAGGTATCCCGCGGCTGGCCCTTACTGTTGGTATTGCCTTGGCCCTTACCATGACTGTGGCAGCCACACTGGGCTTCTTGACCCCCTTTGTCATCATGAAGCTGAAGGGTGACCAGGCAGCAGGCTCGGCCCCTATTATCACTACAATAAAAGATATTACCGGGCTGTTTATTTATTTTGGCCTTGTTGTACTGCTTATGGGCTCCTACCTTTATGCCGGGCCAGGCTACGAAATAACCGGTATGAACGTGACAGTAGACGGGATTCACTTTTTTGTGGATTTAGATGAAGAAACAGCTATTGTAATAGGCCGGGATGAAGGTGCCTTGGATTTAGAAATACCAGAAACCATAATTGTACAGGATGAAGAATTTGAGGTAATTGGTATAGAAGACAGCGCGTTTAGGGGTGCATCCCTTACGAGTGTTGTATTGCCAGAAACAATTATAGAAATAGGGGCAAATGCCTTCCGGGACAATGGGCTTATAAGCATCACCCTCCCATATGGGATTGTGGATATTGGGGCCGGCGCTTTTAGGGATAACCAGCTTATGACAATCACCATCCCTAATAGGATAGTAAGTGTTGGCGACAGCACTTTCAGGGATAACCAACTGGTGCTTGTGGTTTTCCCAGGGGGGCTGGAGGTTATTGGGGAAAGTGCTTTTAGGGGTAATTTATTAGAAGAAATTGATTTGCCTGATTCCTTGACGGAGATTGGGCGCGGGGGATTTAGGGATAATAAATTAAGTTATGTAAATCTTCCGGATTCATTACAGGTGCTTGGCCCCCGGGCTTTTATGGGCAATAATCTTATGTCTGTCTCCATCCCCGGCCACTTTACGGGGTTTGCTTCCCAGCCTGGCACAGGGCAAATGCAGCATTTTCACAACAACAGCCTTGTATCCATATCCACAGACGCTGGCAATGCCACTGCACTTGCAGGTATGCTGACAGTGGATGTTATGGGTTACCAGTCCCCTGTAATCACCACCATATATGAAGGGGAAAATGCTGCATACCAAAGAAACCGCCTGGCAACCCACCCAGTGTGGACTGCGATGGAATAACCTTAGGAAATCCTCCATCTTCGTCGTTGCGAGGCGAAGCCGAAGCAATCCAGGCAATCCGTGGACTCAGCTGGATTGCTTCGGCTTCGCCTCGCAACGACGGGCTTAGCAGTAGTGCTTTTCTTGCTTAATTATAAGTGAAGATGAAGTTAAATCTGCACTTATAGGCCTTGAGCCGGGATGATGAGGGGGTAGTTTTTCACAGATTTTGTTGAAAATTGATTCCCGTGGGAATAACCCCCCAAATTGACACCCCGCTACAAAAAATAGTACCATACAAAAGCCCTCGTGTTTTGTCGCATAACGGCAAAATACGGGGGCTTTAACAGGAGGGCGGATATGCAGTTAATATTCAAAAGGTACGAAAAAAAATATCTGGTAACAAATAAACAAGCAAATGCTGTAACCGCAGCACTGCAAAACCACATGGCCCCAGACCAGTACGGCACATATCAGGTGCAAAACCTATACTTTGATACAGATAACTGGGACGTTATATGCAGCTCTATGGAAAAACCCCTGTATAAAGAAAAGCTGCGGATGCGCTGCTATGGCACCCCAGGCAGCACAAGCAATATTTTCCTAGAGCTTAAAAAAAAATACGCAGGGGAAGTTAATAAGCGCAGGATTGCAATGCCAATATCAGCACTGGAGACGCCCCTCCAGGATATACTCACAGCCGACCCCACCCAGATAGCAAAAGAGCTGGCTTTCTACTTACAAAACAACCCTGTAACAAAAAAAATGTATATTGCCTTCCACCGCACAGCATATTCTGGGGATGAAGGCTTGCGGGTTACCTTTGACACCGGCATCCGCTACAGGCTAGACATGCTTGACTTTTATCATCTGGGAAAAGGCGATGAAATCCTACCCCCAGGCTATCAGCTGATGGAAGTAAAAGCCCGTGCCAGTATGCCCCTATGGCTTAGCCGCCTGCTTAGCGAAAATAATATCCACAGGATTTCATATTCCAAATATGGTACATGCTTCACTGATTATCTTTTGAAAGGCAGTGTGAAACAACATGCTTGACACACTAACAAGCAGCATCACCACCGGCGAGACCCAGCTTTTTATAGCCCTGGCAATATGTACATTTGCTTCCCTTATACTGGGGCTTGGGGTTGCCATGGTTTATAGGTACAAAAGCGCGTACAGCCAGGGCCTTGCCACAACCCTTGTGCTTATGCCGGCTTTGGTGCAGATTGTGATAATGCTTGCAAGCGGTAACATTGGCGTAGGCATTGCCCTTGCAGGGGCGTTTGCCCTTATCCGCTTCCGCTCTGTACCTGGCAATGCCCGGGACATTGGGCATTTGTTTTTATCTATGGGCTTGGGTTTTGTTACGGGGCTTGGGTATATTTTCATCGCGTTTATGTTTTTTATTATTATAGGGTGCGCTAGTTTGCTGCTTACCGCAACCAATTTTGCAAAAGATGGTTATAGCAATAAAACCCTGCGCATAAAAATACCAGAAAACCTGGACTACGAAGGCCTCTTTGACGAAGTGCTGGAAAAATACGCAGCAAGTTACGAGCTGGAAAATGTAAGAACAACACAAATGGGCAGCCTTTACGAACTTACTTATAGCATCCGCTTAAAATCCCCGTCTATACCCAAGGCATTGCTGGATGAACTGCGTGTGCGCAATGGCAACTTAAATATATTCCTGGGGCGCGGGCAGCGGGATTTGGAGGATTTATAGAATAATATGCTTAGAACAAAAAAATCCCGCCGGTTATTTTATAGGTCATTTATTTTTACCTTTGTGCTTACACTTGCCTTTGCTGGTGGTGCGGTAGCTGGGTGGCGCAGCTTAGTGCAGCCGCCAACAAGGCCAGTTACAGCCACGCAAGACCCTACACCTGCCCCCGATATTGATAACGAAGACCAACCTGCCTTTGACATAGTAGACCCTCACCCAGACGATGCCCTTATAAACAGGGACCCCCCAATCGTATTTACCGATGAAGACCGTAAGGATGATTTCTACACCTTTCTTATTTTTGGCTACGACGATGGGCTAAACACCGACACAATAATGGTGGCCGCATACGACGCTGCTGCCCAAAGGGCATACATAATAAGCATACCCCGGGACACCCAGGTGGATGTACAGCGCAATGTTCGCCGCATCAACTCTGCATACCCTGCCGGGCGGCGGGGTGGCGGCCATGCTGGCGGGGTAGACCAGCTTAAACGGGAAGTGCAAACAATTACCGGCTTCAGGCCGGACTTCTATGTAAGCATCGACGAGGATGTTTTTATTGTCCTTGTGGATGCAGTGGGCGGTGTGTATATAGATGTGCCTTTCCACATGCATTACCGCGACCCGTACCAGGGTTTATATATAAATATCCCTGCTGGTCACCAGCGGCTGGATGGTGAAGGCGCCCTTGGCTTTGTGCGCTTTAGATATCATTATGGGCGGCGGTCTGCCATTACTAACCACCAGCGGATGGAGCATCAGCACCAGTTTGTAGCTGCCATGATGCAGGAGCTTTGGTCGCCCCTTACAATTGTGCGCATCCCCCAGCTAATCCGGGCTTACCGTGACCATGTAAACACGGATTTGTCTACCCGCAACCTGCTGTGGTTTGGGGAGCAGTTCGCCCTTGGTGACATTGAGCTTATAACCTACAACTACCCTGTCACAAGCAGAAGAATCGTGCGCTGGTACGATATCCCCAACGCAGAAGAAGCGCTGGAGCTTATAAACCGCACCATCAACCCCTTTACCCGGGATATTACGATGGATATGCTGCAGCTGGCCCGGAACTAGGGACTGTTGGATTCACATGCACCATACAATGCTTTACCTTTGGGAAGCTTTTTTCAATAGCGTCATGAACCTGCTGGGCAATTGCGTGGCCTTCCGCTATAGACAGGGTTGGCGCTACGCTTATATCCACATCCACATATATTTTGCTGCCAAAAATACGTGTGCGCAGTGTATCTATCCCATTTACCGCGTCTTGGATAAGGATGACAACCCGCATTGCTTCTACGGTTGTATCGTCGCAAGCTTTGTCTGTCATTCTTCCAAGGGCATCTTGGGCGATGCTTATGGCGGTTTTTAATATAAACAGGCATATAACAATAGCAGCAACAGAATCAAGTACAGGGAAGCCCAGCCTTGCCCCAAGTATACCTATAAAACTACCAATAGACGAAAGCCCGTCTACACGGCTGTGCCACGCATCAGCCATAAGGGCGCTTGAGTCTATTTTTTTTGCGGCGGCGCGGACATACCAGTACAGGCCTTCTTTGGCACCTATGGACACAATAGCCGCAACCAGTGCCAAAATGCCAGGTATGGATAGGCCGCTTATATCCCCGGAGATTATCCTTTGCACCCCGGCCCAGCCTATGCCAATGCCTACGGTAAATACCAGTAAGGCCAGGGCCAGGGTGGCCACACACTCGAATCTTTCGTGGCCATATGGGTGTTCTTTGTCTGGTTTTTTGTTTGCCAGCTTTATACCGATTACGGCAATGACTGTGCTTATCAGGTCTGTAAAAGAATGCACCGCGTCTGAAACCATGGCGGCAGAGTTTGCAAATATCCCGGCAAAAAGCTTAAAGGACGACAGAAGTATGTTAATGATTATGCTGTTGCGGGCTGTGGAAATGGCGGTTTGCTCATTTGACTTAGTTGTTTTTTTCATATAATCCCCCAATTTTTGATTTTTGGCAAAATAAAAAACGCACCTACGGAACATTACTGTCCCGCAGATGCGTTTGTTTTCATCTGCTGCCGCTTATGCGGCCCGGCCCCATAAACTTAGTGTTTATCGCCTGCTCAGTTTTATTTGCGCTTTATTTTGCAACTACTTTCCTGTTAATATATTGTATGCAGGGTGGGTTGTCAATGTTACATGTCCATTGCTTTCGGGGATTAACACTCTGTCAGTCATTAACCCGCAAAAGCAGCCGAATTTCCCTCCTAAGAGGGGAATTTGGCTGCCTGCTATCAAGGCAATAAAATTTACTGTTGCTGAAAAATGTATTATTTGGTATTATAGCAATTAAATAAGAAGGTCAGTGGCAGTACACAGTGCTGTCATAATTAAATAACCACGGAGCCGTGAAAGTGCCGCAAACACTTCCACAGGCTTAGGGATGCCATGTTTCACCTACCATCCTAAAGCACAGTTACCTGCCACCGTGGCAGGCAAAGTTTACAACATTTCACCAACCACTTCAAGGCGCAAGCCAGGCTTATACATTGCTGCTGGAGGGGGGGTGTTATTTTGTAATACTTTGCACAAAGCGGTTAACGGTAACAGTGTTCTGCGTTAGCTATCAGCGCGTAGGCAGATGGATCCCCCCATTTGCTTGCGCGTTTTTTATTTGCTTCAAATCTGCTGCTGACCTTTTTATTACTAACATCATGGGAGGTAATATGGAATACGTAGAGGATAGGACAATCGATGACTTGGGGCGGATTATTATCCCCTTAGATGTGCGCGCTGCCCAAGGTTGGAAAAAAGGCACCAAAGTTTCTATGTATGTAGGCAAGGATTACTTGATACTTGAGAAGAGTAAGCATGATGATGTGGCAGAGGATTGCTGCTGTGCTTATTGTGTTTTTGGTACGATGGATTTAAGTGATAATAATTGAGATTAGTATGAATGTGTATGTGATTGTGCGGGAAGCGCTGCCACTACAGATTTACACGTAAAAAGAGGCCGCCTTACCATTTCCCTAAAATATGGGGATATGAAAGGCTGGCCTTTTTTTGTATATAAATTAATCGAACATGAAAACAGTGGCTTGACATAATTACACATATGGCATAATATACATATATTCGCTTCAATCGCATTAAGCAAACAAGAACATACAACCGCCAAAAGGAGGCATACCATGAACAAAACCACCATAATCAAAGCAGCCCAGCGCCACCCAGAATCTGTACTTCACCCCTTCGACGCCCTAGTGGGTACCGAGGGTTTTGACACAATTTACACCCTGTGTGAAATTGTTGGCGGGGCAACAATCTATATCCCCTCTACCAGGAAAATATTTGCCCAGTGCCTAGAAAAAGAGGCCTTGCGCGAATTTAATGGCTACAATCACGAAGCTGTCGCAAGGAAATATGGCTTCAGCGACCGGCATCTGCGGCGGATTATAAAAGACGCGATGTGACACCGATTGGGGTTGTCTTGCAAGCCAACTAATTGAATATGTATACAATATGCGTAGGGGGCGGCGTCCTGTAGCTGTTGACAAATGCAAATTTGCGGGCGGCAGGTTGCCGCCCCTACGCCAGAAAGGCCGGGATTACGGGGTTCGTAGGGGGGCAACCTGCCGCCCGCACCACAAAACCCCATTTGTCAACCGCCCCAGGACGCCGCCCCCTACATCCATTTCGCATAATTATTCATAGAAATGACAAGCAACACAGCCCGATTATTTATGCCTCCACGTGAAACTCCGCAATTAGCCTTTCTACTGTCATTTCCCGCCGCTGTTCCCCAGCCAAGTCCATTATTATTTTCCCATTTTCCATCATGATAGTACGGTTACCCAATGCCAGCGCGGATTGTATGTTGTGAGTAACCATTATTGTTGTGATATTATTTTTTTGGATTATATCCTGGGTAAGGCGCAGCACCTTTTCCCCTGTAGCAGGGTCAAGGGCAGCGGTATGTTCGTCCAGCATAAGCAATTTTGGGGTGCAAATCGTGGCCATCAGCAAAGTAACTGCCTGCCTTTGCCCACCAGAAAGCAGCCCAAGCTTGGTTTTGAGCCTATCCTCCAGCCCCAGCTCCAGCGTTTTCAGCTGCTCTTTAAAAAAATCCGTCAGCTTCCTTCCCATACCAACGCGAAGCCCCATGCCCGATGATTGCTTATACGCAAGGGCCAAGTTTTCCGCAATGGTCATGTTGGGTGCTGTGCCCTTCATCGGGTCTTGAAAGAGCCTGCCAATTTGGCGGGCTCTTTTATGTTCTGGCAAAAATGTAATGTCTTGCCCATCCAGTAAAATAGCGCCGCTGTCGGCAAGGAACACCCCAGATATTGCATTCATAAGTGTTGATTTGCCTGCGCCATTGCCGCCAATTATGGTTACAAAATCACCTTTGGACAGGGATAGGCTTACATTGTCCAGGGCAACCCGCTGGTTTGGGGTTCCTGGGTGGAATGTTTTACATATATTTTCTAATCTCAGCATAATATCAACCCTTTAACCTTCTTTTCGCATTCCGCTTAAGCCTGTGTACCGTCCACATATTTTTAATAGCTGGGTAGGAAATAGCCCCAGCCACAATTATGGCCGACAATGCCCGCAGGTTTGCCGGGTCAATCCTGAAACTAAGGGCCCAGGCCCAGATAATGCGGTAAATAATGGCCCCCGCAATAACCGCCGCCATATTCCACAGCACAGTGCGGCGGCCAAAAATGGCTTCCCCAATTATAAGGGACGCAAGGGCCACAACCACCATGCCAAACCCCATATTCACATCCGCAAACCCTTGATATTGTGCAATAAGCCCGCCGCTTAGGGCTGCAAATCCATTGCCGATTGCAAGCCCCACAAACTTTGTAAAGGTGGTGTTGATAGACGAGGCCCGGCACATTTCTTCATTGTCGCCTGTGGCACGTACCGTAAGGCCAAGCCGGGTGTTAAAAAACACACCCAGCCCCGCCCCGGCTACCAGCACAACAATAGCCGGCAGAAAAAACCGCGCTGCTTGTATACTGTTAAAATATCTGCCAAGGGTTGTAAACAATGTTTCCTCCCGCAAAAGGGGAATATTTGGCCTGCCATTCATGACATAAAGGTTAACAGAAAATGAGGCCATCATGGTAAGGATCCCTGCCAAAATAGGCTGTACACGCAGTTTGGTTTGTAAAAAAGCGGTGCACATGCCTGCAGCCGCCCCTGCAGTAACCGCAGCTACAAGCCCAAGAAGTGGCCGCCCCATTACAGTAAACACCGCGCTAAAAGACGCACCAGTGGCAAAGCTGCCTTCTATGGTCAAATCTGGGATGCCCAAAATACGAAATGCTATAAAAATCCCAAGGGCCAGCAGGGCGAAAATAAGGCCCAGCTGTACTGCCCCAGAAAATGCTACTAATGTCATGTCATACCCCTCCAATTAACGGAAAATTACACCTTCCAGCCCGCTAACATCTATACCAATAGCCTCAGCCGTTTCCCGGTTTATTGCCGGTGTAAACTCTGACATTACAACCACAGGTATATCCGCGATTGCCGTACCTTCCAGCACACTGGCTGCAATCCTGGCTGTTTCCATCCCCAGCACAGTATAGTTGACACCAACAGTAGCAAGCCCGCCGTCCGCAACCATAGAGTCCGCGCCGGTGAAGATAGGCAAGCCCGCATCTATTGCAACCTGGGCAAAAACTGGCATGGCCGCTGCCACAGTGTTATCCGTAGGGGTAAAAAACGCGTCTACACGCCCCACAAGGGAAAGGGCCGCCTGCTGCACATCAGCGGTACCGGTAACCGGGGCTTCATAGTAGCTTAGCCCGGCAGCGGCAAAATAAGCTTTGACCCTGTTTATAATCGCCACAGAATTATCTTCCCCCAGGTTGTATACAAACCCAAATGTACGCGCATCAGGGGTAAGCTGCCGCGCCAGCGCAAAAACGGATTCTACTGGCAGGTTGTCAGAAGTGCCTGTTATGTTCCGGTCGGGCCGGTTTAGGTCTGCAACAAGCCCTGCCGCAACAGGGTCAGACACTGCCCCAAAAACTATTGGGATGTCAGATGTTGCATTGGCCGCGGCCTGGGTTGCCGGTGTTGTGATAGACACAATAAGGTCTACCTGGTTGCCCACAAAAACTTGGGCAATAGAGGTAAGGGCGGTCATGTCTGCGCCGGGGCCTATTCTTATGTCAAAATCAACGTCGGTATAGCCAAGGGCAGCCATTTCTTCCAAAAATGCTTCTCTTATTTCGTTAAGTGATGGGTGATCCATCATTTGGATAATGCCTACAGTAAAGCGGTAGCCATTGTCATCAGAATTGCGCCCGCAAGCGGCTAAAGTTAAACCTATCAAACAAATTAGAATCAAACCAAATTTTTTCATTTTTATTCTCCTCTCAAATTGGTGAATACATAGTTTCTGAAACTTTTCCACAAAAAAATCATCCCTCCTCAGCAAATAAATATTATTCGCCAAGGACGGATGATTATAATATCCGCGGTGCCACCTTGATTCACGGGAAAACCCCGTGCCCTTATAGGGTACCAACATACCCCTCGCAACTAACGTATGCGCTCACGTCATGGAATACTCGGCAAATTGCCTTTGACCATGCCCTCAACGGCCCATTTAACATCCCGCATTAGCAAGTTAATTTGCTATACCTGCCTGGCTCTCAGCTACCCAGGCTCTCTGTATGGTGCGTAAATGTCTTTACTTCCGTCTCACCGGTTTGTTGCTGGGGATGATAAATTATTTTTTTTGTGCTGTCAAGGATTATTTTTGTATTGATTTGCAGGTGCAATTTGCCCCGCCAACCCCCCCCCTTGACCAATACACGATGTAATAGTTTAAACTCATACGAATTTCAGAAAATCACGTCGGTAACCGAATAAAAACGCAAAAGGGGCAGGCATATGGATTATCAAACCGTAAGCACAGTAATAAAAAAATACAACATTTCCTCAAGAATGCTTAGTTATTATGAGCAAGCTGGCTTAATCCAAAGCAAAAGAGTAAATGGCTACCCATACAGGGTTTTTGATGAAGCCAACATCATGCGCTTACAGCAGGTTGTAATACTGCGCAAGCTACAAATCCCTGTAAAACAGGTGCACATTATCTTAAGCAATCCAGACGCCGCAGCCATGGTTGAGATTTTTAAAGAAAATATCCAGGGCATAGACAGCGAAATCACTGCTCTATCTACGATTAAGGATATTTTGTCTAATTTCCTGGAAAAGCTTGAACATTTAACAAATCTTAACTTAGAAGCTGTGTTCATAGGGGGCAATGTCGAATTGGTGCGGCAGATTTATACCAATCAAGGAGGCTTTTTCGACGCTTGCCAAGAAGGCAAGCTAGAAAAAGCCGACGCAGAGTGGTGTAAATCTGACCACCAAGGCGATATTGAACCCTATGGACATAGCTTCTTAAAGCCTGACTTGTTATCAGGCAATACTTTGCTAGAACTCACAAGCTCTCTGTCTCTTATGCAGAAAAACATAAAGGAGAGCATATCCATGAACGAATTAAACCAAGCAGCAGAAGCATTAAACACCCACCAAGAAACAAAAGAAATGTCTATGAAACCGGAGACCACAGTTGCCATGATATTTAACGGCAACTGCCGCCAGGCAATGGAATTTTATGCAAAGGTGTTCAATCTAGAGGGGATGACCATTACAACATATAGGGAAATACCCCAAGACCCCAGTAATCCACTGTCAGAATCAGATAAAGACAGGGTAGCCGTTGGCTTTTTGCAGATTAATGAACTTAAGATACGGTTTTTTGATTGTATGCCAGCCAGCACAACCTTTGGGGCATCACCATTTGCCGCTGGCAATAATATCATGATGCACTTGGAAATAATGAACCCAGATGAAGCGAAAAAGATTTTTCATGAGTTAAGCCAGGGCGGCACCGTGTTGGAAGAATGGCCAGAGCCTTTTTATGCAGCATTTAATGGCATAACCAAGGATAAGTTTGGGGTGGTGTGGAATATTCTTGGGCACTAGGGTGTGCAAAGTAGACAATAAAATAGACCCCATGATACAATCAGGATAATTTCACCAAAAAATATCCAAGATTAAAAGGGAGATATCAATGAAAAAATTACTTATTACGTTGCTGGTAATGGCAGTGCTTTTTGCCCTTGCTGCATGCGGCACAGTCCAGGAGGTTATCCAAGACGCCCTTGCCGCCCCAGAGGCCGCAGATACTGTAGGCACAGGGGCCCCCATCACCATCTACTCCAATTCCTTTACAGACGAAAGGCTAATATGGCTAAACGAAGCAGCGGAGTTTGCGGGCTTCAACATCCAAACCGTGGGCGAAGGGGGCGGCGCACTTACAGAAAGGCTAATTGCCGAGGCGGGCAGCCCAATAGCAGATGTTGTATTCGGCCTCAATGCCTTCCTGTGGCATAACCTAATTGCCAACGATGTGGTTATCCCATATGCACCAACATGGGCTAGAGAAATCCCAGAGGGGCTAAACCACCCGGCTGGCTACTATCACGCACTTGTTATCCAGGCAATCATGCTGGTATACGACCAAAACCAAGTACCCCTTGGCCCCACAGACTGGTTGGAATTGTGGACAGATTCACGCTTCCATGGCCAGTATATGTTTGAACTGGTTTTGACCGGCGGCACAACCCAGATGGTGCTTGCAGGCATATTGTACCGCTTTAGGGACCCAGATGGACACTTGGGCATTTCCAGCGAAGGCTGGGAACATATTGCTATGTATTATAGATATGGCGTGCCCAATACCACTGGGGAAGGCCTGTTTACCCAGATGGCCAACCAGGGCTCCCCAGTGCTGATGGGACAGATGTTTCACTCGGTTGTGCCAACCCAGGAGCGGCTGCATGGCGTAAATGCCGGGTTCCCAGTGCCTGCCGTGGGTATACCTTTTGTTGTGGAGGGTATTGCGCTGGTAAATGGCTCTGCCCAGCAAGAAGAAGCGCAGCGCTTTATTGACTGGTTTGGAAGCGCGGAAGTGCAAGCAGATTGGCAGTCCAGGTTTGATTCCTTACCCGCAAACCCCAACGCCCACGAAGATGTAAGCCGGTTTGGCGAAATGATAAACGGGCTGCCTCAGCAAAGGATGGATTGGGCCTTTGTAGCAGAAAATATGGGGGCATGGATAGCCCATATTAGTGAGAATTATTTGCCATAGCTGCGCTGTCCTGGCTTCGATATGTATAAGTGATATCCCAATGTGTTGTGAAACTTATAGTTAATAGGCCACGGAAAAAGGGTCAAAGGCAGGATTTCCACAGATAAAATGTTTAAATCTGTGTTAATCCGCCTTTGACCCTCTTTCTGTGGCCTATTATCTATAGCCTGCAAATCAGCTTAGCTTAAATCCGCGTCAGCATATTCAAAAGCACAAGCACCGCAATAAAGACAACAATTACCCATATTACATATTGGTCGAAAAAGGACGGTTTGGTTTCTGCGGTATTTTTAACATTTGCGTTGTAATCCACTTCTCCCTCAAACAGGGTTGGGTAAATAATACCGTCGTACCGGGGCATTTCCTCTGGTTGTTTTGGTGTTTCACTTTCAACCCGCCAGCGGTTGTGCTGTATAAACGCCCTGGCCAGGATAAATATTACCGGTGAAAGGAAGAGTGTAATCACACCAAAGAGTATAATCGCAGCCGCTTCCGCACTTATTACGGACGCAATCGCTTCTTGCTCTGCCTGCAATTCGGCACTGGCCATAAAAGCGGCGCGCCCCAAAATGCCTTGGGTGGCGTTTACAATAAAGTGGGGCAGTATGCCTGCCCATATGGAACGGGTGTAGTAAACCATATATGCAAAAATAATCCCCATGACAAATGCGTAGGCAAACTGCTGCATATTAAAGTGGATGATGCCAAAAAACAGGCCGTTTAATAATGCGGCCTGCTTTATTGTGCGGTTGCTATGCTGGGATTGTAAATATCCCCTAAAGACCAGCTCCTCACAGATGGCAGGGGTTGCTGCCATTGCAAGGATAATTAGCCACAAGGGGTAGGTCATAAAATTATACATAACCTCGGACACATAATTGGTAAAAAACAATGAGGATATGCCGGAGATTACCATCATCGCCGGTTGCAAAAGAAAGCTTAGCGCAACAATTATTATAATGTTTTTGCCCCCAAGTGCCCAATTGGGCATGTTGGCAAGCAGCGGCTCCTTTCTCACCACAACCCATACCACAAGGGGAAGCAGCAGCGCAATAAGCTGCATAAGGATAATGTACCACGGTGATGTTGCAATTACGCTTATATCAACATCAATGGCGTTGCCCAATGCACCCAGTGCACCTGACATTAAAAATTGCGCAATAATAAACCATATCATAAGAAACAGCATAAATTTGCTGCCAGTCAAGTGCTTGTCCATTATCAAGTCTCCTATAAATCGCAAAACAGCGCAGCAAGGGCCTTGGCCACTTGATAGTAATTGTCAGACGTTACCGCCATGCTAAAAAACATATCACTTGTGTCAAACCCAAGCTCTGTAAGCATGGGGTTATTGCTAAGGTCAATCCCTACGGTTGCGGTTATATCAATATCATCAAAGGCACAGGTAAATTCTATTGTCTGTGCTTTTTCCGCCACGCGGCGGTAAATGCCTGCATCCAGTGTTTGGAGGTAATACATTACTTGGTCTATTGGCTTTGCAACGCCAAAGACAGCACTGTCCCGCATTTCGTCCCATGGCAGTATCAAGATGTCTATTTCCCCTATTTGAATCATTGCGTGAAAGCGGGTTATTAGGGCTTGGTCCATCTGGGGATCGCCGGTTAAAATATAGGAGCGTACGCCTATTTGATAGCGCTGGCGCTGATTTAGCAATTCCTCATCTATTATTATGCTAAGGCTTTCCCCCAACTGGTCCAGCTGGCTTTGGGGCAAGTGGCTTGCCTGCCATGCAATATATAGGTAGTCCCTTGGGGGGGGATTAATAAACCGGGTGTTTATAAGGCTGCCGATTGCAATAATTACAAAGACCAGTATGGCAATCTGCAGCTTATAATATGCCCAGATATACCACCGCTTTTCTGCAAAGCTCATTTTTTTAAGTTTGCCTATTTCTGTTGAGAAAAATTTGCGGATCATTTGCTACCTCCAAGTATATCCAAGGCCCTTAGCAGGGCATCTTTGGCATTTTTCCATGGTTCGTTTGCGTTACGGTGGTCAAATTTTAGTGTAAACCATTCCAGGTCTCCTTCCAGCAGGCACATGTGGGCCATTTGGGGTTGTACTATTTCTTCTATAAAGCGCTCCCGCTTGCTGCGGCCAAGTTTGCATGCCGCTGCTATAAGCTGGGTGAAATGCGGCAGACAATAGCCTTTTTGATCTTTTATCAGCGCAGATTCCTCTCCGCCTTTTTGCCACAGGTGTAGAAATGTACCCATGTATAATTCAAAGTTGCGGGTAACATTGCGGCATACATAGCAGGAGCTTGCAGCCAGCTCCAGGTGGGACTGCAATTTTGCAAGGGGGCCATTTGTGTCTTTGCCAAAAAGGGGGGATTTTTGTTTATTGCTTATTATTGCGGCAATATCCTTATTAAGCTGCTGCATATGGGTGTGCAGCATCAGGGCAAGGCCTAGGCGGTTTTGCTCTTCATACATACGGGTCAAGTGGTTTTTGCAAAAGCCTATGCGGTTTGTTTCCATACGCACATCGTCTTCCATGTAGGCTGGGCCCATTATAAATTGGATTGCGTGGGTCTCTATCCTGTTGTGCATTACGCAAAAGGCGCAGTCTTTGGGGTCACGCAGGGCTTCTAGTACTGGTATTGTGTGGATGTATTCTTTCATTGGCAATACCTCCTAATGACTGATTAATATGTGGTGTTATGCATTAATCATTAAATAACTACAAGGGCAAACCCTGTTTGCGCAAGGGCCGGATCGCTTTTACCAAAAACGACATCGCGCTTGTTTTGAGCACGTCATTATCACAGTATAGCACAAACCTTATTGCCGTCTTTCAAAATGATGATAATCCCTGGGGCTGGTCCAGTTGCCGCCCCATGTCCACCCGCGGCTCATGAATGCGGTATATACCGCATCCCCAGGTATTATCATACCTGGGCGTATATAGGAGCGGTCCAGGTATGGCTCACCTATTGCAGGCCATATAACCCCATTGCGGTAGTAGGGATTTTGTACGGGGTTTATGTCTATTGCCATGCCAAAGCCATGGCGCGAGATTACATTTGTACCTGCTATATAGCGGAAGTTAAAGGCATGGCTGTTGTTGGCGGCCATGGATTCATAATCGCTTGCGTTAAAATAATCTATCAGCCTTATGCTGTGGATTGGGAAGCCGCTTTCGTAGATTTCTTTGAATATTTCCAGGACTTCGTCCCCTATTTCATCGGCCACTATCAGGTGGCCTATTATGCTTTCCCCATAAAAATTTACGTGGGTTACTGTTACATACGTAAGGAATGAATAGTCGAATGGGGTGTTGTCGTGGAAAGTGACCCCTGTTATCTGGCTGATTATATTTTCTGGCAATGGTTCCCTTGTGAATATTGGGGTGACGGGGGGTTCGGGTTCTGGGTGATATGGTTCTTGGGGGTCTTCATTATATTCATAGCCGGTTGTCTCATCTTCTTCTGGCTCGCCATAAATATAGTCTTCATTGGCTGGGTACCCATTGTCCAGGTTTGGCTCTTCGTTCGCCTGGGGGGTGGGGGTTGCATATGTATTTTCTTCTGGTGATGGGGTGGTTTGGGGGGTGCTGTTGTTTCCTGCTGGCAGATTTGCATTTAGCCATGAAATTATTATGGCAACTGCTGATAAGGCTATTACTGCTGTTGTTGCAACTACTATGGCGTGTTTTTTTGTTTTCATAAATGCCTCCATATTGATGAACTATTTATGATTATTGCTAATAAATAAGCCGTGGTCAAGGGATTGAATATTCCAGCCCCATATGACATGGAAATACTTGGCATGTAATGACATTATATGGTAATATGCATCCTGTTAATTATTGGGATTTATGTAGCGCTGGTTTTCACCATTTATGTACAAAGCCCGCCACTAAAACCCAAAACAAAGGAGGTTGCATATGCAACAAAAGAAACATATAAGAAATGCGGCGGCAATAATTTTAGGCCTGGCCCTAATAATTGCTGCTGGTATTGCACCAGGGACTCTTTATGCTGCTGAGGGCGCGGGCGTAAGTGCGCCAGCAGAAGAGGATGTACATGTATATGAAGTTTACGAGCCCACAATTTACGGCTGGGCAAATGTTGCGGTACACAACCTTGAGTTCGTAAGTCTGCACAACCTTAGACTGGTGTCGGTTTATGATGGCATAGCCCTTGGGGTAATCTCCGCCACACCAGAGGACATGCCCGGGGGTGATTATTTTGTTACTTCGCACAACAAAATAGACTGGGAAATCCAAAGCCCAGCCGCCGGGTGGTATGTGTACCATGACGGAAACTATTACTGGTATGCAGGCGGCCTTTTCCGTACATCGGATTGGCGGAATGACTGGCAGTTTCACCCTACCCCAACCGGCGAATATGAATTGGATGACTGGGAAAGCATCATGTCATATATTTATGATAACTTTGAATATGTAAATGAAATAACCTTTATGGCGCTATGGGAAGCAGGGATTTCCCGGATAGAGCGCCTTCCCTACCTTATGGATGAAAATATTATGTGGGTGGGCTTTGTGGTGACAGAAGATGCCCGCAGGAATCAAATCCGCATATTTTTAGGCAATCAGTGGTTAAACCCACTTGGTGAAGATGCCCAGCCGGCATTGGCGGGCATTGAAGGGTTTGGCTGGGCCAGGGAGGCAATCCTTTTCAGCTTTTCCCGGGATCTAATGGATATGTATGCCTGCCCATACTCGGGTGAATATATAGAGTTTAACCCAATGGGCAGCGCGTCCAGGGGGGATGTTTTGGCTGCCGCAGTAAAGGCACTTGGCCTTACTGCCCCCGACTCCCCATATCTGGAGCATACACCATTTGATGACGTGCCCTTATATGGGCGCGGTGTTTATATTGATATTGCCAAGCAGCTTGGCCTTGTTGCGGGAATTGGGAATAACCAGTTTGCCCCCGACAGGACAATATCCCGCCAAGATATGATGACCATGTTATACAATATTTTGCTGGCACTTGGGCAGATTCAGCCAGATTATGACCTTACAGCCTTGGGGCGGTTTAGGGATATAGGGGAAATTGCAAGTTATGCAAGGCTGCCAATTGCATCCCTTGCCAGGGCGGGGATTATTGCCGGCAGCGGCGTAAACATAAACCCACGGGGGTATATGACCCGGGTAGAGGCAGCTATGTTTGTGTGGAACTTGTACCGGGTGGAAAATGGTTAATATATTGTAATCACCAGGGCTACTCTATCTTTTTTTGTTGTGCCAATAATTTCGTCAACCCTAATGCGGCCTACCTGGCGTACTGTTACAATATCCCCTTGGCTAAGCTGCTGAGTCTTTTTCGCATTGGCCCAGTTTACAAATACCTTTTCCCCTTCTATCAGCGCGGCGGATTTACCCCTTGATAAGTGTAGGGCTACACTTATCACCGCGTCTACGCGCAGGGATGCGGCTGTTATGCGCTTGCTTATACCTGTGGTTTTAAGGTCTGGCAGTTCTATGTGGGGGGTGGCTGTTACTGTTGCCCGGCCTACTTCCACCAGGCTTTCCTGTATAAAGCCTGCGATTTTTTCGGACACATACATTACCGCGCCAGACCCGCCTATTCTTATATCGCCAATTGCGCACCTGTCTAGGCCAAGGCCCAGCACCGCGCCCAGGAAATCCCGGTGGGTTAGCTGCTTGGAATATTGGCTGTTGTAGGTTATTGCCAGGGGGGTTATTGGGAAGAAATCATTGCTTAGAGGGTCTTCGTCTTGCGGCGGGGTATCTTCATCTTCACTGTAATAGTACTCGGCATGGCTTGTTTGGGGGTATGGGGGCGCAAAGCCTATTATTTTTCTTTCAGCGTCTTCGTGGCCGCCATATGCTTTTGCTTCTACTTTCATTTTAGTAAATTGCTGCAAAAAAACCACGCACCTTTGGGGATTTAGGAAATCCGTAAAGGTGGCGTGGTTTTTACTTTGGGCCGATTTTAGGCGGTCTAGTGCCTTGGCAAATTGTAGGCGGTCTTCTGTTTCTTTGAAGGGGTTTTTGGTGTTGATGGCGGTGGTCTCCTTATTCATCATCTATTAAAGCCTTTGCTTGATTGCGCCTGGAGTGAATAATGTGTGTAATGTACACTGTTTTATCACTAACGCGGTAATACATGATAAATGGGTTAATTGGTAGGCGGTGATAACCTGGCTGCAAAAAGGGATATTCGCCTCGTGGCAACGCTACACCTATAAAGGGATTATCCTCCAATTGCAAAGCTCTTGCTTCAATAGAATCTACCATTTTCAATGCGGCATCAGCATTATCTTCTGCTATATATGAAAATATATTGCGCATTTGCACATATGCCCTACGCGAAAACTTAACTTTGTATTTGCTCATGAATCATCTCCCGCAAGCCGGTAAAAACATCGGCTGCCGGAATCGAAGGTGCAGCTTTTAAGTCGCGGTCTGCCTCCAAAAGTTCAATGGTTAAACTCATACGGTCAATCATATTATTGTAAACTTCATGGTTCATAACAACAAGGTCACTTTCACCATTTCTGGTTATAAGTATCGGCTCGTCCATTTCACGGCACATGGAGGAAAACGAATTATAATCACTGCGGATAATAGATGACGGTTTAGCCGTTAATGCCTTTGCTCCAATAAATGAGTACATATATTCACCTCACGTGGTAGTTTGTTGATATTATATTACCATGATGTTTTTTTCGAATCAACAGCAGACTATACTCTATATGTATTGATTTATGGTATGATACCGCCATGGAAGCAGATTTATCCACAAGACTATCATACAAAGGAGCCCATAATGCAAAACGAAAACCAACATGACCTGCAAACCCTGCGCCACACAGCGGCGCATATCCTGGCCCAGGCCGTAAAGCGCTTATTTCCTACAGCAAAGCTGGCAATCGGCCCTGCAATAGAAAACGGCTTTTATTATGACTTTGACACACCAACCCCATTTACCCCCCAAGACCTGGAAGCCATAGAGAAAGAAATGAAAAAGATTGTAAAAGCCAACCTGCCAATAGAACACTTTAACCTAAGCCCAGAAGAGGCCCTGGCCTATGTAGACCAGCAAGGTGAACCCTTTAAGCGGGAGCTGCTGGAGGGCCTGGAAGACGCCCCATCCTTTTACAAGCAAGGGGAGTTTGTGGATTTATGCGCGGGCCCCCACATGCCAAAAACCGGTGCGGTAAAAGCCTTTAAACTACAGTCCGTAGCTGGCGCCTACTGGCGGGGTGACGAGAAAAATGCCATGCTGTCCCGGATTTATGGCACGGCCTTCTTCACCAAGGACGAGCTGGCCGCCCATTTGGCACAAATCGAAGAAGCCAAAAAACGTGACCACCGTAAGCTTGGCAAGGAAATGAAACTATTTGCCTTTATGCCAGAAGGGCCAGGCCTGCCTTTCTACCTGCCAAAGGGGCTGGTGCTTAAAAACAGGCTTATAGACTATTGGCGCAAGGTGCATAAAAAATACGGCTACCAGGAAATTTCCACGCCAATAATGCTGCTGAGCGATTTATGGAAAAAGTCCGGCCATGCAGACAACTATGAAATGTACAACACAATAATCGAAGATGCGGAGTACTATATAAAGCCAATGAACTGCCCCGGCGGTATGCTTGCATATGGCCTGGATTTGCATTCTTATAAAGAATTCCCATTGCGCATTGCAGAGCTTGGCCATGTGCACCGGGTAGAGCTTTCCGGCACATTGCACGGCATGGCCCGGGTGCGGGGCTTTACCCAGGACGATGCCCATATTTATATGATGGAAGACCAGCTTAAGGACGAAATCATTAATATCATAAAATTGTACGAAGATGTATACGATGCCTTTGGCCTTACAGAGTTTGCTTTCGAGCTATCCACCCGGCCAGAGAAAAGCATTGGCAGCGACGAGGCATGGGAAAAAGCCACCGAAGCCCTGCGCCAGGCCCTGGATGAAATGGGCCGCCCATACACTATAAATGAAGGTGACGGCGCGTTCTACGGCCCCAAAATAGACTTCCAGATAAAAGACAGCATGGGGCGCAGCTTCCAATGCGGGACAATACAGTGTGACATGAATCTGCCAGAGCGGTTCGACCTAACCTATATTGGGCCAGACGGCGGTAAGCACAGGCCGGTAATGATTCACCGCACATGCTTTGGCAGTATAGAGCGCTTTATCGGGATTTTGACAGAGCATAGCGCAGGATGGTTCCCATTCTGGCTGACCCCGGTGCAGATTATGGTTATACCAATATCCGAGCGCCATCACGAGGCCGCCCGCAAAGTGTACCAGGACATTGACGCTGCCGGGCTAAGGGTGGAAATTGACGAACGCAGCGAGAAGATGGGCTTTAAAATCCGCGAGGCACAGCTTGCCAAGATTCCTGTAATGCTGATAATTGGCGACAAGGAAGCGGAAGAGAATAAAGTATCTGTACGCAGCCACGCAAATGGGGATGAAGGCCAGCAGGATTTGGCTGTCCTTATTGAGAAATGGAAAGTTGAATCTGCTATATGATAGCGATTAGGGAAGTCCCGCTGCAAGACCAAAAAGCGGCCATATGTGACGATGTTTTGCGGGCTTTGCCTGAATGGTTTGGTGTTGAAGCATCTATTGCCGAGTATGTGGACGGGGTGCGGGACAAGCCTTTTTATGGTGTGTTTGATGGTGATAAGGCTGTGGGCTTTGTGGCTATCAAGGTGCACAGCGCCCATACAGCGGAGGTTTATGTAATGGGGCTTAAAAAAGCTTACCATTGGCGGGGTTTTGGTAAGAAGCTTATTAGGGTTTGTGAGGATTATTGCCGCTGGCATTCCATGATTTTTTTAACGGTTAAAACCCTTGCTGCCACTGTCAATAATAAACACTATGCCCGTACCCGTGGGTTTTATGAGAATATGGGGTTTAAGACTTTGGAGGTTTTCCCATTGCACTGGGATGCTGCTAATCCTTGCTTATTTATGGCTAAGTATGTGAAGGATTAGGTGTGCTTATGCCATAAGGGTTGGCAAAGACGACAACGCCCCTATGCCGAAAGGGTCACCCAAAACGACAAAAGACAAAACATCCTACATCAGAGGTGGAAACGTGAACGAATTACACAGCTCCCTGCCGGAATCATTCCTGCAAAACATGCGCGAAATGCTGGGCCGCGAATACGAATCATTCCTGTCCAGCTATCAACAGCCCACCCGGCGGGGGCTGAGATTTAACTTGCTTAAAACCCCTTGGGATTTTTCTTGTGAAAATATCCCAAGGGGTATTTTTGCGTCTATCGAAGGTGGCGGGGGGCAGGTTGAAGCCAAAAACATCCCCTGGTGCACAGAAGGCCGCCAGTACCCACAAGAAACCCGCCCAGCCAAAAGCCCCCTATACAATGCAGGCCTTTACTATATCCAGGAACCCAGCGCAATGTGCCCCGCAACAGTACTTAGCCCAAAGCCAGGCCAGCGGGTGCTAGACCTTTGCGCGGCCCCTGGTGGCAAGTCTGCCCAGCTTGCAGGGCATATGCAAGGCCAAGGCCTTCTTGTTTCCAACGACGCAAGCCCCTCCCGCAGCCGTGCCCTGGTAAAAAACCTGGAAATGGCCGGCGTTACCAACGCAATAGTACTTACAGAAATGCCCCACCGCCTTGCGGAAAAGTTCGAAGGCTTTTTTGACTGCATTTTAGTAGATGCCCCATGCTCTGGGGAGGGGATGTTCCGGCGGGACCCGGAAGCAGCTAAAGCCTATACCGCCAATAAACCAGAAGCTTGCGGGGCCTTACAGCAGGAGATTCTACACCATGCTGCACGGATGCTTAAACCTGGCGGCAGGATGGTTTATTCCACATGTACATTTAATAAAATTGAAAATGAAGGCTCTGTTTCGGCATTTCTCGCGGCTCACCCGGATTTTGAATTGCTGCCCATTGACCACGTTGGGCTTGGGTTGTCCCCTGGTATGGGGGACTTGCACAATACTGGGCGTATTTGGCCCCACAAAGCCCCTGGGGAAGGACATTTTATTGCCCTTATGGCAAAAAGGGGCGGTGAAGAGCTACCGGAAACTGCCGGGGCAGATTGCGCTCCCAATACATTACCCCTTTGGGGGGACAGTAATCATGTCGGCACCGCAGTATTCCCAAGTTTCAGAAAAGGCCCAAGGCTTCCCGAAGATTTTTTCATCTTTTGCGAAGAAGCTTTGCATATCCCTACCCCAGCCACCGCAACAAAAAATAAAGACGCCATGATCTACGCAATCCCCATGAAACCTACCGGGGGAGACTTTTCCCGTAAAAAATCTGACATGGCACCAGCATATAAGCTGTATTACCAGCCTATATACATTGATCTTAAGGGCTTACGCGTAGCCCGCAGCGGCTGGCTGCTTGGGGAGTGCGCAAAAGGCCGATTTACACCATCCCAGGCTTTTGCCATGGGTATCACAAAAGCCCAGGCCAAGCATTCTGTAGACCTAACCGAATCAGATGCACAGCGCTATCTAAAGGGGGAGTCCCTAATCCCAGCGGGAGACCTACAAGGTCTAAAGGGCAAACCCTGGATACTGGTGTGCTGCATGGGCTTCCCCCTTGGCTGGGCAAGGCTGGTACAGGGGCGGCTAAAAAACCAATTGCCTACGGGGTGGGTAGTATAAAAATAAAACATGTACTTGCATAATCCCACAAGCCCCTTCGTATAGTGAATAAAACAGACAAATAACTATAGAAGGGGGATAATATGCGCAAGGAATTATCCACAAGCACATTAGTAACCGAAGAGAATAAATCCCAAATAAGGCAACTGGTAATAGGTGTGATGATTGGCTATGCCATAACCACCATCATATTCCTGTCCTACGCAATGCTTATTACATATACACAAATGAGCGAACGCAACCTGCCAATGGTGATAGCCGTCACCACCTTGCTTTCCGTAATGATTGCCGGGTTTGACGCTGCCAAAGGGGCCGCCCAGCGGGGCTGGCTATGGGGTATGGCTGCCGGTTTTATCTATGTGGCAATTTTGGGTATAATCATGATGGTATTTCTGCCAGGCTTTTTTGTAGATGGGCGTACTATTACAGTACTTGTACTTTCTATTGCAGGCGGGGGGCTGGGCGGTATACTTGGGATAAATATAAGACGATAGGAGTCATTCATGAACATATTACAAGCGATAATCTTGGGGATAGTCCAAGGGGTTTCAGAATTTTTGCCAATAAGCTCTTCTGGGCATTTGGCTGTTTTGCACCAGGTTTTTGGTATAGAAAAAGGGGCCTTTACTTTTGACATTGTTGTGCACCTTGGGTCACTTGTGGCCGTTATTGTGTATTTCTGGGCAGACATTGTGGCCATCCTCAAAAACCCATTCAGAAAAATTACCGGGCTTTTGATTGTGGGCACAATACCCGCAGTTGTTGCCGGGTTCTTTCTCAGGGGTGTAATAGACACACATTTCCGCACGGGGATATGGCTTGCGGCAGCTTTTACACTAACCGGTGTGCTGCTGGTGATGGCTGACAAGTTTACCAAAGTCCGCAGTGTAAAGCGGGGTATATCAGAAGAAGCCGACAGCGACGCAAAAATCCGTGAAGAGGAACAAGAAATTTCATGGCTGGACGCTTTGTTTATTGGCTGCTGTCAGGCATTGGCCATACCCCCGGGGATTTCCCGGTCGGGCACAACAATAACCGGCGGCCTTGCCCGTGGGCTTAAAAGAGAAACAGCTGCACGGTTTTCTTTCTTGCTGGCGATTATTGCAATAGCTGGGGCTGGCGCCCTAGAGGTTATGGAAGAGGTTGTGCAGGGCGAAGGGGCCAATATTGCCGCAATAGGCATTGTTCCGATTATTGTGGGCTTTATTGTGTCTGCGGTAGTAGGGTACTTATGCATACGGCTTCTGCTTAAGCTTATCAAGGCCTGTAAGCTTAAATATTTTTCATATTACCTGTGGGGCCTTGCTTTGCTGATTTTTGTGGATTGGATAGTGTTTAACCGTTTTTTTTAGGAGTGTAGAGGCATGACAAGAATGTATGACCTACGCCAGAAAGAAGTAATCAATACAGCAGATGGAGCGCGGTATGGGTTTATAAGCGACTTGGAGATAGATGTTGCAGAAGGCAATGTAGTTGCCCTTATAGTCCCCGGCCCAGGCAGGGTGCTTGGCGTCTTTGGCCGCGACCAGGAATACCGCATACCCTGGGATGTGATTAGTAAAATTGGGGAAGATATTGTTCTGGTAGACTGTGATACAGCAAAAGTTTTGGTCGAAAGTGATGAGTGATTAATTGATGTTTATGCCAAAACCCCTTAAGCCAGGGGATACCGTGGCAATACTTGCCCCCTCGGGCCCGTGCGATAGCGAGCGCCTAGCCACAGGTGTTGACGCAATAAAATCCATGGGGTTATACCCTTGGGTAATGGAAAGCTGCCATAGCCGTCATGGCTACCTGGCCGGGGCAGATGAAATACGGTTGAATGATTTACACATGGCATTTGCGGACAAAAACGTAAAGGGGATTTTTGCAGCCCGCGGCGGATACGGTGCCGGGCGGCTTCTGCCATATCTGGACTATGACCTAATACGCAAAAACCCCAAAATCTTTGTAGGATATAGCGATGTAACCGCCTTGCATCTGGCAATCAACCAGCAATGTGGATTTGTTACATTCCATGGGCCAATGCCTGCGGCAGATTTTAGCCGTGGGGTATTGGCCTTTACCTTAGATTCATTTAAAAACATGATTTTTGGCAGCCCAAAGGGCTTGATTAAAAACCCAGCCAACACCCCCCTAAAAACAATTGTCCCCGGCTGGGCAAAGGGGCCGCTAACAGGCGGCAACTTATGCCTGCTAGCCGCGTCGCTGGGCACCCCCTTCGAGTTGGATGCCAGCGGCCGCATTCTTTTTATAGAAGAAATAGCCGAAGAGCCATACCGCATAGACAGGATGCTATTACAACTGCACCAAGCTGGAAAGCTACGCGCTGCCGCCGGTATAATACTGGGCAGCTTTGCCCCAGAAACCCTAGAAACCCTGGAGATGTGCATCAATGAAATAATAAAAAAAGCAGGCAAGCCCACCATTGCGGGGCTCGCCTGCGGGCATACTTCACCAAACATTACCTTGCCCCTTGGGCGAGTGGTCGAGCTTGATGCGGGGAGCGGGACAATTAAATTATTAAATCAAACTTTCTAATCCACCTAGCGTATATCTTTCCAAATCACAAAATAAAAAGGAGTGGATATTATGCAATGCAGAACCCATCCCACCATCTCGGCTCTTAACACATGCAACCAATGCGGTGATTGGCTCTGTGAAGATTGTACTGTAGACGTACAAGGGCGGCTATTTTGCCGCGGGTGCCTTATGAAAATGGCTACCCCTGGCACCACCACCGGCCCCGCACCAGCAGCGGCAACACCCGGCGGGCGGCGTATAAGCTGGGGACTATTATTTTTATTTACAATTCCCCCATTTCCGTCTGGCGTAAATTATATGTATATGGGGCTTATTAAAAGAGGTCTTGCGGCATTATGCGGCTTCTTCTTGCTTATATATATGCTGGGGATTTCCAGCGGCCCAATGTCATTGTTGTTTGGCCTTGCGCTGCCAATATACTGGCTGACATGTGCCTTCGACGGTTTCAACATCCGCAGGCGCATAAACGCAGGCGAAGCAGTACCAGACAGCATCAATGAAGCAATCGCCTTCTTGCGCAGCAACAAGTATGTATTCTGGATTCTTATTGCCCTTGTAGGCCTTAGTGTGCTTGGCAGTGTTGTTGGCCCAATAATGCACCTTATACGCTGGCTACTGCCCATAATTATTATATTCATAGGGCTTTATGTACTATCAAGGCGCAATAGACCGCCTGGCCCGCCAGCAGAATAAAGAACACAATCAAATAGACACGCACAAAAAACACCTCCCTCGCATATGATGAACCGCAAGGGAGGTGTTTTTTGTGTTTTTTGGGCTTTTACACCTATTACAGGGCTTTTTCTTTTTAGGCTACCTGTCTGGCGGCAACTCCTTCCCAACGCCGCTTTCCGCAGAAGATGAACACAAGTATTTACTAGAATACGCCGAAGGCAATGAAGATGCCAAAAATATACTTATAGAGCGAAACCTGCGGCTAGTAGCCCACGTAGCAAAAAAATACAGCAACCACAGCAAAGATAGCGAGGATTTAATCTCTGTGGGCACAATCGGGCTTATAAAAGCAATTACATCCTATAAACCCGATAAAGGTACACGATTGGCTACTTATGCTGCCAGGTGTATAGACAATGAAATACTAATGCACATAAGGGCCGCAAAAAAATACAGCGGTGATGTATACCTGCAAGACATAGTAGGCATGGACCGGGAGGGCAACGAAGTACGGATAGAGGATAAAATTGCAGATGACACAGACCCGGTAGATGACCAAGTAAACCTTAAGATGCAGATAAAGCGCTTATATGATGTAATCCACCGTGTGCTTCATGGCAGAGAAAAAACTGTGATAGAGCTGCGGTATGGGTTGGCAGCCATAGATGAAATGACCCAGCGGGAGATTGCAACCATGCTGGATATATCAAGAAGTTACGTTTCCCGGATAGAAAAAAAAGCCCTGGGCAAATTGGGTAAGGAGATGGATGAACCGGCAGAAGCTTGATAACTTAACCCGTTGTGCTAGTTTTACAGATAATTGGCCACAGAAAGGGCGGAAAAGGCGGAAAAGGTAGATTAACACGGATTGAAATCATTATAAAAATCTGTGTTAATCTGCCTTTTCCGCTTTTTCTGTGTTCAAATATAATACGAATCTCAGAAAATTACGTCGTTAACCGAGCGGAAAATCGGCAGCTTTAAGCCATTTTTCGCGATGTGTTGTTAACGATGATTTTCATGATTAATATATCCAGATACTGCCAAAATTTTGTTGTGGCCATATACCTGCATACAACAATACCAAGCAAAACCTACTATTGCAATAGTACCTAGCGGACTACCAGCCGCCGCTCCCAAACCTTCCGCACTTGCCCTGTTTCTTGCCAGCCTACTCTATCAAAGACTTCTTCCAAATATGTAATGTAAAACCACTGTTCCCCTATGCTGTTGAGGTATATATAGGGCCGGAATTGCAAATCAGAAGTAAAACCCCGCTTGCGCCGCCAGGCAACCGCCATGAAATGGGCATCCACCGGAAGCGTTTATCTTGTGGATATTCAGTGCCTATGTTGTATCCTTTTGCGATAATCTCAAGGTTTTGCCCCGCGTACAAAGTATCTCCTTTATCAAAGCCGTGGATGATACCCCTATATACCCTTGGCCAAACACCGCCAGGGCCAGAATATTGCCACTTCGCAAAAAGGTTTGCTTCATGATATATAGGCGTTTCGTTAGTGTATGGTTCACCAGCAAAATACGGATTATTAAACCATCCCTGAAATGTGTAACCCTCCCGCAACGGGTAATATTGCCCTTGGGGCCACACAGTTTCGCGGCCAAGCCCATAACCTTCTAATGCGAAAATATACACAAAGGCCCGAAGGCATATGTTTGGAAATGCACTTCTAAAACGGTCCCCTCTTCATCTGGCCATGCCCTTACGGAATCTATAAATTCAAGGGAAAGCATGTCTGCTGACTGCGCCTGCCCGCGGGAATTAAATGCCATCAGTCCTGTGCGCTGTGCTTCACAAAGTGCCTAAATTCAAGGATTTTTACGTATTTGTGCGACATAGTAACATTATAGCCTCCACATGTGGTGTCGCAAGAATCAGAACATAAATTATTAACATCATTTGGCAAATCGGAACACAATTCACTATCCTTGCTTGCCGCTTTGCTATTTTTGCGTAGTGGCTTGTGCTTACCGCTATCAATGCTATTTGTAAAGCCAGTCTTGTAGATAAATGTCAACATAGATGGGTCTTTCTTTCCTTCATTATCTATACCACCGACAATTACCTTTTCAACAATGCTTTCAAAGATGCCGCGGTCAAAGACAGTAATAACCCCGTTTTGTTCTAAAACCCTACGGAACACATCAATCCGCTGTTTGATGGTAATTTCACGGCTTGATATATTCTTGATTCTTTCTAGGTCATCTGATAGCTGAGATAGTGATTCGGCCATATCAGCATACTTTTCCTCATAAGTTTCCTGGTCGATTTTATCATCAAGCCGCATATCAACCAACTTTTTTTTCCTATGTGCAATGGCTGCGATTTCTTTCTCTAAGCGAACAATCTCTTTTGGCGAGTTGCTAGAGCATAATGTTTCCTCTACGCGCTTTAGCATTTCATCTATCATGCCCTCATTATTCTGAGAGAGAAGCCTGTAACTTTCAAGAAAAGCCTGTTCTATAATTTCTTCTGCTATCCCTTTTGCATCTGGGCAAAATTTCTTTCCCTTTTTGGTATTTACGACACATTGCCAAATGGTTTTTTTGTATTGACTGTTTGAGTGCCAGCTTCTACGAGATAAATTGCCCACACAAAACCCACATTCGAGCAAAGAGCTAAAAGTATACTTCCGGCTATACTTTTCACGTTTACCATCAGAGGAATTTCGGCTCTTGCTTCTTCGTTTGACTATTTCCTGCGCTCGTTCAAATAAATCATCTTCGATTATTGGCTCGTGATTTTTATGGACATAAAATTGGTCATGTTCTCCAAAGTTATCTAAACGGCGTTTTGATATTGGGTCAACCGTGAATGTTTTGCCTTGTTTTATGTCACCAATATATTTTTCATTTTTAACTATCCCCATTATCGTTGAATCAGCCCAATGGCTGCTTCCCCTTTTTGTCTTATAACCAAGCCGTGCTAACTCTTTGCCAATAACACTACATCCCATACCCTCAACATAGCGTTGAAAAATATAGCGTACGATTTCGGCTTCTTTTTCATTTACAGTAATTATCTTTGTTTCCTGGCTATAATCATAACCTAAACAGCCGTGAAAACCCACCAGCTCGCCACGTTGCATTTTCATTTTCAAGCCCTTCTTAACATTGGCTGATATATTTTCAACTTCCTGTTGGGCAACAGAACTTAAAATTACAAGCAGCAATTCGCCGTCCATAGTTAGCGTGTTAATATTTTCTTCCTCAAAAAAGACGGCAACATTTTTTTCTTTAAGCATACGGACATACCGTAATGTATCTAACGTATTACGGGCGAACCTTGATATGGATTTTGTTATAATCATATCAACATCGCCATTCATACAATCGTTAATCAGTCTTTGGAAATCATCACGTTTTTTAGTCTGTGTTCCTGTTACGGCTTCGTCTGCGTATATATCGACTAGAACCCACTCGCTTTTCCCATTTACATAGTCAGTGTAATATTGCACTTGTGATTTATAGCTGTGTAACTGGTCTTCGCTATCGGTACTAACCCGACAATAAGGCGCAACCCTAAGACGGTCAACAAACTTGCTAAATCCCCTGTTTGTAAGATTACCAGTTGCTTTGATTACTTCAACTTGCTTTGTCATTTTGTCCACCTCACATTATTGTGTACCTATTATGCATATATAATAACATTTATGGGGACACATTGCAATATCCTTATAATCTTTTTGCCATAGAGGTTGTTAAGCTTGAAGAAACTTTGTAATCTCCCATCAAACGTGATAACAAGAGGGAATATTCCTTTTCCGTTATCAAGCCTTTATGCAAAAGCTGTTTCAACATTGCAAGCTGCATACTATATTTTAATAAATCAGACACACAAATCCCCTCCTATTATTTATGTACAACCCCACCCACACTATCAGCGCAGATGGGGACTGCTTTTGTTTACCAACATCACGGATGGGTTACATAACTAACCCCACGGGAATCTCACCCCGGCATGGTTCTCATGCCGCCGCCCCCATTACGTGCGACGCTTTTAACGCTCAAGTTGTGGCTGGGCGGGAGTATCATTATCTTGTATCCGCTTTGCTTTTATACTGCCACGCCGTTATCTTGCGGGCTTTCTTTGTCAAGGTGCGTGAATAAGAGAAAAAGTCCCTCTACTTATAAGGACACTCAAAAGCGAATTTTACCCCCTTCACATATATTTTTTTGATAAATGGATGACCAAAAAAATCTGAGGTCATCCATCTTATACCGCTTATTACTTGAGTATTTTGCTAAGTGAATCCAATCCACGTTTTATTGAGCGTACAACAGCTGAGATGCCAACGCCCTCCAGTTCGGCAATTTGACGAAAATTTAACTCCTCAAAAAGTAAAGGAGTAACCTACGCCGTTGCAACTCCGGCAATTTACCAATAGCGGCATAAAGCCGTTTACAATCGTCCATCCTATTAACAATGTCAGCGATATCTTCTTGTGGTGGCATTTGTACGTTTTCCAAGCCGTCTATGCTTCCCACGTAATCAAGATGCCGCCTGTCCTGCCGCCTTTGGGAACTTGTTTGTCGGTCAGTCTGCTCTAGCAACTCTTTGACTTCAATAGAAACATCAATGCAAACCTGCTTCCCATTGGCGAGTTTGTATATGATACCTACTTGAGGTTTATCATCCAAAGTAATTCCTCCATTTCATCTGTTGTGTTGATGATTGATGAATGGAGGACACTGGCGGGCTTCTTGCTCGTGGGGTCAATGCGTAAAAAGGCGCAAAATAAAAAGCACCCAGGTTTTTTTCATTTCCCTGGGTGCTTGTGCTTAGCTTGATGTAATTGACACACGTAAAACAGCCTTCAACAATGAGAAGGCAAAAAAATATAAATAATAAAAATAAAGTCGCTGCTTATCTACTCTAAGCCGCTACCCAACAGCAACGGCCTATAATCATTTGTAAGCTGAAGAACAAGGAACATAGCTGCCACCCT